>Ga0114958_10000339_pt1 | contig 40631 bp, 38 predicted proteins | sample C_130208_EF_Meta_FD_89577 | JGI IMG/M metagenome (GOLD analysis project Ga0114958, IMG submission 89577) | Freshwater microbial communities from Lake Croche, Canada to study carbon cycling - C_130208_EF_MetaG | ecosystem: Environmental > Aquatic > Freshwater > Lake | place: Lake Croche, Canada... | reverse complement strand
CCCCTTTTTGTTACTTCTGCGGAGAGTTAGGGATTCGAACCCCAGGACCTGTTACAGTCAACAGTTTTCAAGACTGCCGCATTCGACCGCTCTGCCAACTCTCCGCGGCAAATGTAGGAAGGGATTACCAATTTTGCAAAAATACTTGCTTTTAATATCCCTAAACATTTGAGCTAATTTATTGACTACCATGTATCTTTACAAAAATGGTCTAGGTGAAAGAATTATCCGCATTAAATGTATTTTTTTGGAAGTATCGAGTTCGCTTTTTTACAGGCATTCTGTTGGTAATTGCTACCAACTATTTGGCCGTTTTAGCACCTCAAATTACTGGTTATGTAGTGGGTTTGGTTCAAGCCAAGTTACCTGGTGGTAAACTAGCTCCTGCTTTACACCATGAGTTAATAGTGGATTGGATTAGTAATCTAAGTTATAACCATCATTTTAGTTTTGCTTGGCTAATCACATTTTGTAGTGTGACCATTTTAGTGTTGGCTATTGTAAGAAGTGTTTTTATGTTTTTTATGCGTCAAACCATTATAGTAATGAGTAGACACATCGAATATGATCAAAAAAATCAGGTGTATGAACATTATCAAAAACTCGATAATGAGTTTTATAAAACACATAGCACTGGCGATTTAATGAGCCGGATTACAGAAGATGTAAGTAGAGTAAGAATGTATACTGGTCCTTCCTTAATGTATTTGATTAATCTAATTTCTTTGATTGGGTTTTGTTTATACAATATGTTTAGTAAAGATGTGCGGCTTAGTTTATATGTATTAGCTCCTTTGCCTTTGTTGGCGGTTACTATTTATTTTGTAAATAGTATTATTAATAAAAAGAGTGAGGAAATTCAAGGACAACTTTCTGATTTAACTACCAATGCACAAGAATCTTATTCAGGTATTAGAGTCATCAAATCGTTTGTTCAAGAAAAAGCAATGCTAGGTTTTTTCAAAGCCAATAGCGAATTGTATCGAAAAAATGCAGTTAGTTTATCTAAGGTGGAGTCTTTTTATGCACCTACCATGGCTTTAATGATTGGTATCAGTACTTTACTTACTATTTATTTAGGGGGGCTTGAAGCTATTCAGGATCCAAGAAAAGTAGGTACCGTAATTGAATTTGTTATCTACATTAATATGCTCACTTTCCCAGTAAGTGCTATTGGATGGACCGCAAGTATGATTCAACGTGCAGCAGCTTCTCAAAAAAGGTTAAATGAATTTTTATCAATTGAACCTATTATTACCAATAAAAATACACAGCGAATTCCGGAAATTAAAGGAGACATACATTTTAATAAGGTAGATTTTGTATATCCACATTCTGGTATAAAAGCTTTGTCTAATTTTGAATTAACCATTAAAGCAGGTCAAAAAGTTTTGATACTAGGAAAAACAGGTGCTGGCAAAACATCAATCGCACAATTGCTCACCCGAATGTATGAAACCAATGCAGGAAGTATTTCTATTGATGGAGTGAATGTGAATCATATCCATATTCAACAACTTAGAAGTGAAATTGGTTATGTACAACAAGATGTTTTTTTGTTTAGTGATTCAGTAGAAAATAATATAAGATTCGGTTTGAACAATTTTGTAGGAAAGGATGAAATATTTAAAGCTGCTGAAGCTGCCCATGTGCTAAATGAAATTAATGCTTTGCCTAATCAGTTTGAAACATTGGTAGGAGAAAGAGGGACTACTTTAAGCGGGGGACAAAAGCAAAGAGTAGCTATTGCAAGGGCTTTAATTAAAAATCCGAGTATTTATATTTTTGATGATTGTTTAAGTGCCGTTGATGCCAACACAGAACAAACCATTTTGTTTAACTTACAATCCTATATTCAAAACAAGACTTCCTTATTTATTACGCATCGGATCTTTTTTAGCATGCATTTTGATTTAATCATCTATTTAGAAGACGGCAAAATAGCCGAAATGGGAACCCACGAAAGTCTGTTGGTAAAAAATGGCCTTTATGCAGAATTATATAGGGTACAGCAAACTAAAGACTTACATTAAACTAGGCTTAAAATTTTAATTTTTCAATAACATTTTATATTTTTAAGAAGTATTAAGCTTAACGATTATGGAACAAGAAAATTACGAGAACAACAACGATCGAAACATTGAAAGTGTTTTTAGTAGCAGAGTGCGTGCTGGAAAAAGAAGAACCTACTTTTTTGATGTAAGAGCTACTAGAGCAAATGATTATTTTTTAACCATTACAGAAAGTAGAAAACGTTTTGATAACAATGGCTACGATCGGCATAAAGTATTTATTTACAAAGAAGATTTTAATAAATTTGTTAAAGCCATTACAGAAGCGGTTGATTTTGTAAAAACAGAATTAATGCCCGATTTTGACTTTGATGCTTTCAATCATGAGGAAGGCACGAATGCGCGTGATGATAGAGGCATACCTTCAGTAGCTCCATCTACTCCAGAAACATCTGCTCCAATTGAGGAGCACGATGATGCACCCATTCATATTACCGAAAAGAAACCATTAGCAGCTAGAGATTCCCCCGCCAGTGAAGGTGATAATTTGAGTGGGGAAGAAGTAGACAAATGGTAAATTAAGCTTATTATTAATAGTACTATAATTTTTTAAGCATCCAGATAGTACAACCACAATGACCACTATTGCCTAAAGATTGATTTAATTTTTCAAATCCAACCTTTTCATAAATGGATACTGCCTTAGCAAGTTCAGGCATAGATTCTAAGTATACTTTCGTATATCCATTTGCTTTGGCCCATTCCATCGTTTGCAATAATAATTTTTTTCCCAGGCCAATTCCTCTCGCAGTGCTACTTAAATATAGCTTTACCAATTCACAAGTTGCATTAGGTAATCCTTCGGTAGGGAAAATACCACATCCTCCTACCACTTCACCATCAACTTCTGCTACATAATAAACTGAACCAGGAGTTTGAAATAATTCAAAAAGATGATCTGTGGTAGGGTCGTAATAAACAGTTCCTGGCTTGTTGGCACCAAATTCGGTCAAAGCAGTTCTTATCACTTTTGCAATAAATTCATTGTCTTTTAAATCAATATTTCTAATAACAATTGAACTGGACATTATATTTGGCTTTTCCAATTTTTATATTGATTTATTAAACCTATGGTAGAACTATCGTGCCCAGTTACTAAGGAAGGGCTATTTAATTCTGGCAATATTTTATTGGCCAATTGCTTTCCTAATTCTACCCCCCACTGATCGTAACTAAATATATTCCAAATAACCCCTTGAGTAAATATTTTATGTTCGTAGAGGGCTATTAAAAATCCTAAACTATTTGGGGTAATTTTTTTTAGTAAAAATGAGTTAGAAGGCTTATTGCCTGCAAAAACTTTAAAGGGGGCAAGAAATTCAATTTCTTTTTCAGACTTATTATTTTCTTGTAATTCTTCACTTACTTCAGCTAGCGTTTTACCATTCATTAAAGCTTCCGTTTGAGCAAAAAAGTTGCTTAGCAACTTCTCATGGTGATCTCCTATAGGATTATGGCTAATAGCTGGAGCAATAAAATCACATGGAATAACTAAAGTTCCTTGATGTATTAATTGATAAAAAGCATGTTGTCCATTGGTACCTGGTTCTCCCCAAATGACTGGCCCAGTAGTATAATTAACTGCTGTGCCATTGCGATCGACATGCTTACCATTACTTTCCATATTGCCTTGTTGAAAATAGGCGGCAAAGCGGTGCATGTATTGGTCGTAAGGTAAAATGGCTTCTGATTGTGCATTAAAGAAATTGGTATACCAGATACCTAACAAAGCCATGACAACAGGTATATTTTTATCAAATTTTTCTGTTTTAAAATGAGTATCTCCTTCTTGTGCACCCATTAATAAAGCTTCAAAATTTTGATAACCTATTGTCAATGCAATAGATAAACCAATGGCGCTCCACAAAGAATACCTTCCACCTACCCAATCCCAAAACTCAAACATGTTTTTACTGCTAATTCCAAATGCATTAACTGCTTTTTCGTTGGTACTTAGTGCAACAAAGTGAGTAGCTACCTGTTTTTCGTCCACCACTTTTTCAACAAACCAAGACCTTGCCGTATGGGCGTTGGTCATAGTTTCTTGTGTTGTAAATGTTTTGGAGGCAATTAAGAATAAAGTTTCTTCTGCGTTTATTTTTTTTAATGTTTCAGCAATATGGGTGCCGTCTACATTGCTTACAAAATAAACTTGTATGCCTGCTACCCAATAAGGCTTTAAAGCTTCTGTTACCATCACTGGACCTAAATCGCTTCCACCAATTCCAATGTTCACTATGGTATTTATTTTTTTACCTGTATATCCTTTATGTGTTCCACTATGTATATCATTGCAGAATTTTTCCATTTGTTTTTTTACCTTAATAATCTCAGGTAAAATATTTTTTCCATCTACCATAACAGGTAGCTCATGGTTACTACGCAGGGCTGTATGTAATACGGCTCTATGCTCCGTTTCATTAATTGCCAAACCTTCAAATTGCGCTTTGATGGCATTTTCTAAACCACATTCAGTGGCTAATTGCAATAATAATTGAACTGTTTTTTCAGTAATTATATTTTTTGAATAATCAAATAATAGTTCGGGTGTAGCAATAGAGTATTGTTCAAATCTTTTTGGGTCTGCAGCAAATAAATCTTTCATTTGTTTGCGATTCATTTCTTCCTCATAATGTTTCTTCAATACAAACCAAGCTTGCGTTGATGTTGGGTTAATTTTTTCTAACATATTTATAATTTCTCAATGGTTTCTAAAGTGTTTGATAGCATGTCTTGACTAATATCTAGGTGCAACACAAAACGAACTAGGGCAGGAGCCATGGCAATGGCTAAAATATTTTTTTCTTTTAATGCAGCCACTAGTTCCGGGGCATTGTATTTTCCTTCGATATGTGCAATTACGATATTTGTTTCTACTTCAAATACGGCCTGTACAAAATCTTTCTTGATTAATGCGTCTTTTAATAGCAACGCTTTAATATGATCTTCTTTTAGTCTTTCTACATGATGGTCTAATGCGTAAATACCTGCCGCAGCTAAAGAACCTGCTTGTCTCATTCCACCACCAAAAACCTTACGCCAACGTCTAGCTTTTTTTATAAATGTGTTGGTTCCTACTAAAACACTTCCAACAGGTGCACCCAATCCTTTGCTTAAACATATAGAGATACTATCAAATACTTTTCCATATTGCTTAGGATCTTCATTTTTATGAACCAGGGCATTAAAAATTCTTGCGCCATCTAAGTGCATCCCCAAGCCATTCGAATGGGCAACTTGATGGATAGACGCTATTTCACTAAAATTATAACAAGCTCCGCCGCCACGGTTGCAGGTGTTTTCTAAACTTACTAATCTAGATATTGGCTTATGGACATCCTCAGGGTTGATTGCTGCTAAAACCTGATTGGCTGTTATTCGCCCTCTATTTCCTTTTAATAATTTTACCGAACAACCCGAATTGGAGGCAATTCCGCCACCCTCATATTGGTAAATATGGGATAATTCCTCGCATATTACTTCGTCTCCCGCCTGGGTATGGGTTTTAATGGCCAACTGATTGGTCATGGTGCCGCTTGGACAGAATAAGCCAGCTTCCATACCAAATAAGGAAGCAGTTTTAGCTTCAAGGGCGTTGATACTTGGATCTTCCCCAAATACATCATCCCCAATCGGCGCTTCTTGCATAAATGCAAGCATAGCTGGGGTAGGAAGGGTTACGGTATCTGATCTAAAATCAATCATGGGGCAAATATAAAACTCGGGCGCTTATTATCCCTATAAATTCTATAAGTGGTTTAAAATTCATCGCAAATTAATGTGCATAAATGCTTAATAATCAATATTTGCTTAATTAATTTCAAAATCGTACCTTTGCCGGCTAGCATTTGTTAATTCATCAATATAATTACTTTTTGCCTAGCACAACTTTTTAAGACATTTTAACGTTATTCATTTAAATAAATTCTTTGCATGAGGCAGCTTAAAATTGCTACACAGATTACCAACAGAGATTCTCAGGCTGTTGAAAAGTACTTACAAGAGATTTCTAAGATTTCAATGATCAATCCTGAAGAGGAAACCACGTTAGCACAGCGTATTAAAATGGGAGATCAACGTGCTTTGGACAAATTGGTTCAAGCCAACTTACGTTTTGTGGTATCAGTAGCAAAACAATACCAACACCAAGGGTTGTCTTTGTCTGATTTAATTAATGAAGGTAACCTTGGTTTGATCAAAGCGGCACAACGTTTCGATGAAACCAAAGGATTTAAGTTTATTTCTTATGCTGTTTGGTGGATTCGTCAATCTATTTTGCAAGCATTGGCGGAGCAGGGTCGTTTGGTACGTTTACCTCAGAATAAAATAGGTACTTATAATAAAGCCAATAAAGCTTACATGGCTTTCGAGCAAGAACATGAAAGAGAGCCTTCTACCGAGGAATTGGCAGGAATTTTGGAAATGTCTGAGACTGAGATTAATAACATTTTTCAATCCAATACCCGTCATACTTCCTTGGACGCGCCGGTGCATGAAGCGGAAGATGTGGCGATGGGCGATTTGTTAAAAGGTGGGGATGAAACTGACGAAGATGTGATGAAAGATTCATTAAGAGAAGAAATTCGTCGCGTACTTAAGTCATTGAGTCCTAGGGAGGCAGAGATAGTTAATGCCTATTTTGGTTTAGATGGAGAGAATGGGGTAACCATTGAGCAAATTGGTATTAAATACGATTTAACGAAGGAAAGAATAAGACAAATAAAGGAGCGCGCTATAAAACGTTTACAAAAAGCGAGGTATAGCAATGCACTAAAGGCTTATTTGGGCTAGTAGTAAAAGATATTATTTAGCCCCTTCAGTCTAAGGATTTGATGGGGCTTTTTTTTAGGTTAGATTTTAGAATAATGATTTGATAATAAAGAATGTTAAAGGAAATTTAGACATTTGACTAAGAAATAAAGAAGTTATGGAAACAGAAAAAGTGAGCATTTTAATTATAGGGTCAGGTCCTGCCGGATATACTGCTGCCATTTATGCAGCACGTGCCAATATGAAACCAATGTTGTATCAAGGCATTCAACCAGGAGGTCAATTAACGATTACCACTGAAGTAGAGAATTATCCTGGTTTCCCAGAAGGAATTCAAGGGCCTGAGATGATGGTCAATTTTGAAAAACAAGCGGCCCGCATGGGTACCGATATAAGATATGGTTTAGCTACTAAAGTAGATTTTGGTGGAGAGATTAAAAAAGTTTGGATTGATGATGAAAAATTAATTGAGGCAGATGCCGTAATTATTTCAACTGGAGCCAGCGCAAAATGGTTGGGAATTCCAAGTGAGGAAAGATTAAATGGTTTTGGAGTTAGTGCTTGTGCTGTTTGTGATGGATTCTTTTTTAAAGATAAAGAAGTAGCCATTGTTGGAGCTGGAGATACTGCTGCAGAGGAAGCGCATTATTTATCTAAGATGTGTACAACAGTTCATATGTTTGTCCGTAAAGAAGCCATGAGAGCGAGTAAAATAATGCAAGATAGAGTGCTGAATACCCCTAACATTAAAGTTTATTTTAATACAGAGACCGATGAAATTTTAGGTGAAAAGAAAGTAGAAGGGGTTAGAATATTAAATACCAAGACCAACGCTTTACAAGAAATTCCAGTAAGTGCCTTCTTTGTTGCAATTGGACACCAACCCAATAGTACTATTTTCAAAGACTACCTACACATGGATGAGACTGGCTATATCATTACAGAACCTGGAACTACTAAAACAAATGTTCCTGGAGTTTTTGCATCAGGTGATGTTCAAGATAAAAATTATCGTCAAGCAGTAACTGCTGCAGGCAGTGGTTGTATGGCAGCTTTAGATGCAGAGCGTTACTTAACTTCAAAAGGACACTAATGTCTTTTGTAAATAACATGCGGATCTATTTAAACGAGCTCATCTTTTTTGGATATCATGGAGTGTATGCTGAAGAAAAAAAATTGGGTAATACCTACAAGGTTGAAGTTATTATAGATTTTATACCAGCACCTTCAATAGTAGAACAATTAGATCAAACCATCGATTACGTAATGGTATTCGCATTGGTTAAAAAAAGAATGGACATTCCTACCTCCTTATTGGAAACCTTAGTAAGTTATATAGCGGATGACATTTTAATAGAACAGCCTATTGCCGATAAAGTATTTGTAAAAATAACTAAAGTGCACATGCCAATTCCTCAATTTGAAGGTCATGTTTCCGTATCCATAGAAAAGAGTAGGGATAAATAAAACTTGGCTACAAATTTTTATATTTTCTTATTCTCCCAGCGCTTGGTTTGAATGTATAAATAGGATGGAATTAATAAGGTAAGCCAATAAATTATTTCACACATCCACCCTATTGTAATAGGTAGTTGAAAATGTTCGATGGTTAGGTATGCGTAAAGGATATATATAATAATGGCTACAAATTCAATAGCTAAATTAATTTTTGATTGACCTGTCCCAGTTACTGCATTTAACCAAACAGTTGCAATAGACATAATTAATAAGGCAAACGAAACTACTCTTAAAACAGGAATTCCTGCCTGAATAAATGCTTCACCTTGTCCATAAATTGATAAAAATGGATGTGCAAATACATTTAATAAAATACAAATCATTAAGGCAAAGCTTACACTCCACTTAACTATTTTATTAATTAATGGGATTACTTTTTCTTGCATGCCTTGCCCTATGATATTACTAACCATGGTATTGGAAGTAGCAGCAAAGGCCCAAGTAAAACTACCAAAAAATCCAAAAATATTTCGCATAGAGTTGGACACGGCCAATGCTTGTTCTCCTCTGTGTTCTATTAAGATATAAAAGAACTCCCAACTAATAATGCTAATGGTATACTGAAGCATAATGGGAGAAGATTGCACCAAAATCAATTTAATGTATTTCCATTTTACTGTAAAGCTTTTGAAAAGTTCAAATCTTGCACCAATTTTTTGATAATGAATTACTAAATAAATAATTAATAAACCCATCACTTCAGAAATGATGGAAGCATAAGCTGCGCCATTTAAGCCCATAGCACTAAAACCAAAATGTCCAAATATTAAACTGTAATCGAAAAATATATTGAAAATAGCTTCGGTGGCAGTTCCAATTATTAAAAATTTACTTTGATTGGTTCCTACTAATAAAGCATTGCGCATTTGATAGATAAATAAAAATGGAATTCCCCAAATTCTAATTTTAAGAAATTCAATTACGGTATTGGCACGCTGAGTGTCGTGTAATAAATTATGGAAAATGGAAGGTGCAATAAAATAAGTGAAAGCGATTCCAAAGATGGATAAGAAAATAGAAATAATGACGCCTTGAGAAAATAAAATGCCAATTTCATCCACTCTATTTTCTCCAGCACGACGTGAAATAAGTGCTTGCAAGCCATTGTTTAAACCTTGTCCCATGACACCAAAAATCAAATAAAACACCCCCGTAATGCCTCCAATAGCTAAGGCTTCTGAACTTAGGGCACCTAAGAAAATATTATTGATCACGAAATTTACTTGGGGTACCATAATAGCCAAAGCAATGGGCAAAGTAATTGCCAATATTTGCTTACTGCTAATGGTAACTTGTAAGGAAGGGGTAGCGTGGCTCGAACTCATATATTTGCAAATCTACAATTAGTTTCTGCAAAGAACTGACTCTTTTTTTATATCATTGCATAAGATTTAAAGTATGGTACAAAAGAAAATTAGCATTTATGGAAATTTATTAAGTACGGCCAACAATAAGGTGGAAAATCTTTATTTAATAGTGGACGAACGAAGTGTTGTTTTAGTAGTAAAAAATACACTGCTCAATGAATATGTGGCAATCGAACATTTTGAGCATAGTTCCGATCAACCTAGTTGGAGTCAATTATTTGGGTTTTTACAAAATAATTCAATTTTAATTCATTCGGTATTTAACGAGATTTTTTTTGTAATGAATGGTCCAAGAATGTTATTGTCTAAAGAACATAATATAGCCAATTCATTGCAATATGACAATGAGTTAAAAATGATTTTTGGAAGTGTTTCAGACGAAGAAATTTATACAAATGCCATAGATGCAGGGCATTTTATAGTGTATGGTGTTAAGGATGAATTAAGTTCTTTATTAACCAGAACTTTCCCTACTGGTAAATGGCAACATTATGTTAGTTACTTATTACAAAATACAATAGAAAAAGAAGTGCAGTTAGTATTTTTTGATCCTCAACTTATCATTCACATAAAAGAGGTGGGTCAAACAAAACTTTTAAACTATCATCTTTTAGGTGGGAAGGACCAAAATATCTATACTGTATTAAATGCTTGTATTCAATCGGGTGTAGATACAAATTCGGTAAATCTAAAAGTGATAGGGCACCTGAATAATCATTCAGATTTTGTACAAACCTTAATTCCTTATTTTAAGGGTAGTTCCGTTACTCAAATTAATGATGCGGGAATTGGAGCAACATTAAATAAAGAAATGCCGAATCCTATCTATGCACCTTATTTTATTTTTTAATGAGAATTATTTCAGGAAAATATGGAGGTAGAAGAATTCATCCACCCAGTCACATGCCTCATACAAGGCCTACCACGGATGTCGCGAAAGAAGGGCTTTTCAATATTTTACAAACACGAGTACAGTTAGAAGGAGCAACAACTTTAGATTTATTTGGTGGCACAGGATGTATAAGTTATGAGTTGGCTTCAAGGGGAGCCAGCAATTTAACTATTGTTGAAAAAGATGGACAAATGTTGGATTTCATCAAATCGAATATTGAAAATTTGAAGATTGAAAATACACAACTTGTGCGAATGGATGTATTTCAATATTTAAATGCTTGCACTCAACAGTTTGATATTCTATTTGCCGGGCCGCCTTATGCTTTAAATATGATTGATGATTTACCTAGAATAATTGTGGAAAGAAAATTAATTTCCACTGAAGGTTACTTTATTTTAGAACATACGCCTCGTAATAATTATGAAAATTTCGCTGGGTTTAGCTTTCAAAGAAATTATGGGGCAACGGTGTTTAGTTTTTTTGAATAGTTTAAAATTTAATCTATGATTAAGGAAGTCGCAAGAAAACTATTATTGGAACAACGAAAAAATTTATCCTTACAGGAATGCCTAAAATTGGATGACTTACTTTTAATTCAATTTCAAAAATTAAATTGGTCCAATGTACATTGTTTAGCTAACTATTATCCATTAGAAAAGCACAATGAACCTAATACAATACTGTTTGTCAAGTACCTTAAAGCATTTATTCCTGGGATATTAATTGCTTATCCCATCATTGATCCCTTTAGTTTAACAATGCAGTTTTATGCAGAAACCGAAGCTGTTCAACAAAATCAGTATGGAATAATAGAACCGTTACCAACACAATTGATTGAGGCGGCGAGCATTGATGCGATATTGGTTCCACTTATTGGGGTAGATAAAACAGGTCATCGGATAGGTTTTGGTAAAGGGTTTTACGATAAATATTTTGTTAACTTTTCTACCCAAAGGCCTAGAATTGGTATTTCTTACTTCGATCTCATTCCAAATATCCAAGATACCCATGAATTTGATGTACCTTTAACTCATTGTATTACGCCTTGGAATAGTTATGAATTTTAACAATGTTTTTTTAAAGTCATTTAGAGTCTTACTTTTACCATTTGCATTAATCTATGGTTGGATTGTTTCTTTAAGAAATTGGATGTATGATAAAAAGTATCTGCACGCTGTTCAATTTAATGTGCCATTGATTTGTGTCGGAAATTTATCATTAGGGGGAACTGGTAAGTCACCTATGGTGGAGCATATTTTATCAATTTTATCCGATGACTATAAAGTTGGAACATTGAGCAGGGGGTATAAAAGAAAAACAAAAGGATATGCTTTAGCCAATCACTTGACCACAGCGCTAGAAATTGGAGATGAACCAATGCAGTTTCATATTAAATTTCCTAATGTATCAGTTGCAGTAGGGGAAAGAAGAATTGAAGCAATCCCACAGTTTATACAGGATGTGCCTGAAATTCAAGCTATCATTTTAGATGATGCTTTTCAACATAGAGAAGTCGAATCAGATTTTAATATATTATTAACAGAATATGATAACTTATACTGTGACGATTTTTTTATTCCTACTGGTGATTTAAGAGATGAAAAAAAATCAGCAAAAAGAGCCGATATTATAATTGTTACTAAATGCCCTGAAAATTTATCCATTTCTAAAAGAGATGAGCTCATTGAAAAAATAGACCCCGAGCAGCATCAAGATGTATTTTTTACATCCATACAATATGAAACCCCTTATCATATTTATGATCCAGGTTATCAATGGATTTTAACCATGCGAGACGAGGTATTATTGGTTTGTGGTATAGCCAACCCTTTACCTTTAAAAAAATACATACACGAACATACTAGTACTTATTATCAACTAAGTTACAGTGATCATCATATTTTCTCTATTGATGACTTACAAGAAATAAGAGAAAAGTTTGATCAAATTCAATCAAAAAGTAAACTAATATTAACCACCGAAAAAGATGCTGTAAGATTGGTCAAATACACAAAAGAGTTAGACAATATCCCTTTATATGTATTGCCCATAACGCCTAAATTTTTATTTGATTCAGAAAAAAAATTTAATGAGTCGGTGTTGAGTTATGTTGCGCAATTTTATAAAAAATAAATGGGAACTAAAAAGAATACAAAAAAAACAACGACCAAACATACACACCTCGTAACTACTTACAAAGGGATACTTGATATTGCTAAATCCGGTATGGGTTTTGTAATGGTAAAAGGATTAGAAAATGATATATTGGTTTTTCCAAACGATTTTAATACTGCTTTAAAAGGAGATGAGGTAAGTATTAAAATAACAAAAATTAGACAGGCATCTGGCAAGAAAGAAGGAAAAGTACAAGAGGTAATAAAAAGAAAGCAAGTTTCATTCGCAGGCAGGATGCAAGTAAAAGAAAAGACTGCCTTTTTTATACCTAGTAGTGTATTTCCTATGCCAGACATTTACATACCCATGAACAAATTGAATGGAGCTAAAGACAATGATCGTGTTTTGGTACAATTAAACAAATGGGAAAAGTCAAGTCGCAAACCTGAAGGAGAGGTTTTAAACATATTCACAGCAGCGCAAGAAAATGATTTAGCTATGCAATCTATTGTTGCGGAAGCCGGATTTTCATTATCCTTTAGTGAAGAAGTCATTCAATTTGCTAAATCTTTAACAGCTAAAATTGACACAGAAGAAATTGCAAAACGAAAAGACTATCGAAACATACTCACTTTTACAATAGATCCTGTAGATGCCAAAGATTTTGATGATGCTATTTCTTATCAAATTTTACCTAACAAAAATTTAGAGATAGGGGTGCACATTGCAGACGTGAGTCATTTTGTACAACCCAACACTGCGGTGGACAAGGAAGCTTATGAGAGAGCCACTTCTGTTTATTTGCCAGATAGAGTATATCCGATGTTACCAGAACGCATTTCAAATGAATTGTGTTCTTTAAGGCCTAAGGAAGATAAACTTACTTTTTCTGCTTGTTTTGAAGTAGATACAGCAGGGAAAATAGTAAGCACCTGGTTTGGTAAAACGATGATACATTCAGATAGAAGATTCACGTATGAGCAAGTACAAGAAATTATTGATACAAAAGTTGGGGATCATTCCAATGAAATTTTATGGCTTTTAGATTGGACACAAAAATTACGGAAAGCAAGATTTGACAATGGAGCAATTAATTTTTCATCACAAGAAGTTAGGTTTATTTTGGATGAAAAAGGAAAACCAATAGGAATATCCATTAAAGAAAGTAAGGAGTCTCATCAATTGATTGAAGAGTTAATGTTAAAAGCAAATCAGTTAATTGCCCAAAAAATGGGTCAAGTGAAAATTAAAAAAGAGCCTATTCCTTTTCCTTATCGGGTGCACGATCAACCCAATGATGAAAAATTAGCACCGTTTATTGCGTTTGCAAAAAAACATGGCTATCCATTTGATATTTCTACCCCAACTCATATAGCCCATAGTTTTAACAGCTTAATGTTGGCCGCACAAGGTAAACCAGAACAACATGTTTTAGAACAGTTGGGTATTAGAACCATGGCGAAAGCAGTATACACCAGTAACAATATTGGTCATTATGGATTAGGATTTGATCATTATTGTCATTTTACTTCCCCCATTAGAAGGTACCCTGATATATTAGTACATCGTATTGTGCAATCAGTTTTAGTGGAACATCCAATGAATGATACTGATTTAGAACAAAAATGTGTTCACTGTAGTGAAAGAGAGCGGGCTGCTATGGAATCGGAAAGGGCAGCTAATAAATACAAACAAGTGGAATTTATGCGTGATTATTTAGGTCAAACTTTTGAAGGCATCATCAGTGGGGTGTCAAGTTTTGGATTTTGGGTGGAGACCATCGAACATAAATGTGAAGGTTTGGTCAGTATTACTACTTTATCTAAATATGATGACTTTAGATTGGTTGAATCAGACTATGCTTTAGTAGGCAAGCGATCCGGGCGTAAATTTAATATGGGGGATAAAATTACCATAAAAGTAGTGGCCGCTAATTTAGAAAAACGTCAGTTGGATTATGAATGGGAAATGAAAAAGTCAACCACCGAAGCATAGCAGTTTTTTAAATGTATATTGGATAGATTAGATTAACGTAGTAATTTCTTCAAATACAATACCCTCTTCCGCCAAGCTTTTTAAAATAGGGGTATAAATCGTTGGATGAGTTGGAATATGCAAGCCAGATAAAGGGATTAGACCATTTAAATAGGCACAAACACTCATAGCCAATGGTAAACCAACGGTAGTAGCCATAGCAGTATCATTCGCATCTTTTCCTTTTTTAGCCATACAACTTTGAACCAAATACTTTTGACCATTTAGGGTGTAGTAAATTTCATGCATCATTAATACTAAGTCTTTATCGGTAGGTGCTAACTTCCATTTACTTTCTAAAATCCATTGTAAAATGCTTGCATTCGATTTTAAATGATTCGGAATAAGTGTATTGCTGTCCAACCCTAAAAAATTTAATTGGGACCCAACAATTTCATGCGCTTTAAAAGATTGATACAAGGTAATTAAATTATTGTTTTCTAATTGAGTCTGTACCCAATCTTTAACACTGCAATCTTTTTTTATTGCAATGGAAGTTTCATCTGTTAAACCTAATTGAACAATGGCATTCCATCCAATAAAAAAATGGGGATGCCTTAAGGTGGTTCTTACAAAATCAGTGACTCCATGCAGTGCATAAGTATCGATATAGTTTAATGAATTTCTATTGGGATAATAAGCATACAAGCCATAGGAAGCAATTGCTAGGCTCGATTCATTTTGAAATAATTGAGCATAGGGAACCATTTTATTTTGGCTATTTTCTAAATAAAGCGCTCCTGATTTCCCAGCAAGCACAATATTGCTTGCATTCCAACTTATTTTATAATGCCAAGGATTGTTATCCGACTCAGGGGCAACCAACCCACCGCAGTGCGATTTAAAGCCAGTAATTTCACCTCCAATTCCTTGAATTTTATGAATTAGTTGCATTGCACTCATGTGGTCAATACCCGGGTCTAATCCCGTTTCACACAAAAATAGAAGCTGTTTTGTTTTAATTTCGGCAGCCAATGTCCGCATATTTTCATCCACATAAGAAGCAGTAAAAAGTGATTTTGAAAAAAGTAAACAATCTTTTGCAACTAAAAAATGTAAGGATGGAGGAAGCATAGAAATGACCACAGTGGCTTTTTGAATAAGCGCTTGTCTTGCTGAGTCAATATTGATATCGATACCAATGGCATGTCCATTTGGAGCTTGATTCCATTTTGCTTCCGCCACCTTTAAATCCCCATCTGCTAATACAATGTACCAGTTATTTTGAACTGCTTTTTTTTGTAAATACTGTATTAATACAGTAGCTGATTTGCCAGCCCCAATAATTAGTATTTCTGTGCTCATTTTTGCAAGGTATAGGTGCTTAAAATCTGAGGATTAAAGTTACCATTTCTTACCCACAACTGTGGATAATTAGGCTAAAAATTCGACCTTAAAAATAGCAAAAAAGGGCTTGAAAAGGTATCTTCGTAAAGCATCGATATTGGCTTTAAATATTACACTTTTTTGAGGTAAAGAAATTAAAAATTATGGAAGATAATTTGAACGAAAATTTAGGATCAGAACCAACACAAGATAATGATCGGGTTATAAGAATTAACATTGAAGAGCAAATGAAAACCTCCTACATAGACTACTCTATGTCGGTGATTGTGGGCCGTGCATTACCAGATGTGCGCGATGGTTTTAAACCAGTGCATCGTAGGGTTTTGTTTGCGATGAACGAATTAGGCAATAATAGCAATAAAGCCTATAAAAAATCGGCTCGTATAGTAGGAGAAGTAATGGGTAAATTTCACCCCCATGGAGATAGTGCTATTTATGATACTTTGGTGCGTATGGCACAAGAATGGACCATGCGTTATAAACTAGTGGATGGTCAAGGTAATTTTGGGAATCAAGATGGGGATCCACCAGCTGCCATGCGTTATACAGAAGCAAGATTGCAAAAAATTTCTGAAGCCATGTTGGACGATTTGGAAAAAGACACCGTGGATTTCCAATCCAACTTTGATGATAGTTTAGAAGAACCTTCTGTTTTACCAACTCGTATTCCACAACTACTGGTCAATGGTTCTTCCGGAATTGCGGTGGGGATGGCCACGAACATGTTGCCGCACAATTTATGCGAAGTAGTAGATGGTTGTATTGCATACATTGACAATCAAGCAATAACGGTAGAAGAATTAATGCAGTATGTGAAAGCACCCGATTTCCCAACTGGTGGAGTTATTTATGGAATGGAAGGGGTAAAGCAAGGTTTAATGACGGGTCGTGGTAGAGTGGTGTTGAGAGGGAAATGCAATGTAGAAACCAAACCAAACGGTCGTGAATTAATTGTGATCAATGAAATTCCATATCAAGTAAATAGAGATAATTTAACAGACCGAATTGGGCAATTGGTGGTTGACAAAACCATTGATGGAATTACACATGTCAATAACGAAAGTAATAAGAGAGAGGGAACTCGAATTGTTATAGAACTTCGTAAAGACGCAGTGGCACAAGTAATCATTAACCAATTGTTTAAATTTACTGAATTACAAACAAGTTACGGGATTAACAATGTCGCCTTGAGTAAAGGCCGTCCTAAAATTTTAAACTTACGCGATTTAGTGAGTGAGTTTATTGAATTCAGAATGGAAGTGGTAATACGTCGAGCCAAGTTTGAATTAAGAAAGGCACAAGAAAGAGCACATATTTTAGAAGGTTATTTAATTGCATTGGATCATCTAGATGAAGTGATTCGTTTAATCAGAAGCTCGGCCAATCCTGAAGTAGCCAAAGAAAGTTTAATGACCGCAGGTTGGGGCATCTCTGATATTCAAGCAAAAGCCATTCTAGAATTAAGATTGCAACGTTTAACAGGGATGGAGCGAGAGAAAATTAAAGAAGAGTTTGAACATTTAATGCAAATTATAAAATCTTTGAATGAATTGTTAGGCAGTGAGCATTTGCGTTTTGAATTAATCAAAACTGAATTGCTTGAAGTGAAAGAAAAATTTGGTGACGAGCGTAAAACTGAGATTCAATACTTGGCTGATGAAATGAAATTAGAAGATTTAATTGAAGAAGAAGATGTGGTCATTACCATTTCTCATTTAGGATACATTAAGAGAACTGCAGTTTCTGAATACCGTCAACAAAAAAGAGGCGGAAGGGGTGCGATGGGTACCAAAACAAGAGATGAAGATTTTGTTGAGCATTTATTTATTGCTTCTACCCATGACACCATGTTGTTTTTCACTGAAAAGGGAAGATGTTTTTGGTTACGTGTTTATGAAATACCAGAAGGAGAAAAAACAAGTAAAGGCCGTGCAGTTCAGAACTTAATTCAAATACCACCCGATGACAAAGTCAAAGCAATCATTGAAGTGCGTAAGTTAGATGATAAAGAATATGTACAAAATCACTTTATTATTTTATGTACTAAACGAGGTATCATTAAGAAAACCTGTTTAGAAGATTTTAGCCGTCCAAGAGTGAGTGGGGTCAATGCCATTACCATTAACGAAGGGGATGAGTTATTAGCGGCTCGTCTAACCGATGGGAACTTTGAAGTGATGATGGCAGTTAAATCGGGTAGGGCCATTCGCTTCCCTGAGGAAAAAGTGCGTCCAACGGGTCGTGGTGCCATTGGGGTTGCGGGTATTGAAGTGGACAATGAAAATGACGAAGTAGTAGGGTTGGTTTGTGTTCATCAAGACGACAAAGAAAGGACCATATTAGTGGTAAGTCAACAAGGTTTTGGTAAAAGAACAGCCATAGAAGAATATAGAATTACCAACCGCGGTGGTAAAGGAGTTAAAACGATTAATGTAACAGAAAAGACAGGTAGCTTAGTGGGAATTATGGATGTGCTAGAAAAAGAAGATTTGATTATTACTTGTAAATCAGGGGTAACGATAAGAACAAAAATTACAGACATTCGTGAAGCAGGCCGAGCTACTCAAGGGGTAACACTTATTCGTTTAGATGAGGGGGATGAAATTGCCGCTACCTCTAAAATTGAAGAACAAGAAATTTCCGGAGCAGAAATAGACGAAACCAATAGAGTGGATTCGAATGTTGGAAGTGATGGAAGTGATGGAAGTGATGCTAGTACTGATGCAGCCGACATTCCTTCACCTGAAAATCCAATTGTGGAATAATGCACAACTAGATTTTAATCACTCAAATACAATAACTTTAATTGCAATAATTCAAAATAAAAAAAGTAAAAGTATGAAAAAAATGATCGGGTTTTTAGCCATTTTGATCTCATTTCAAAGTGTACAAGCCCAAGATTTTGAAAAAGTAAAAAATAGTATTCTAGTAACTAAGTTTGAAAATGCTAAATTAGAATATGAAAAAATCTTGACTAAAAAACCAACGCTTAAAACTTCATCGGAAGCCGCTTATTGGAAATCACGTATTTATAGTGGAATAAATAAAGATTCTTCGCTTCTAAAAAAATTTCCAGATGCCTTTGAACAAATTAAAACTGCTTTAGAAGAATATATTAAAGCAGATCCCGCCTTGGCTATAGCTAAAGAAAATGGGCAAGATCCTTTTTTTGATGTTTATGTTAAAAGTTTTAAAGAGGGGGTAGTAGCCTTTAATGCAAAAAATTGGAAAGTGGCAGCTGCCTATTTTGACCAAGCGGTTCTGTATAGTGATATTATATTTGCTAAAGGGTGGGCTTCAACAAAACAAAAATTTGATACCACATCTATCATGTATGCTGGTTACTCCCATCAAAATGCAGGCAATGTGGAGGAGACTATGGGTTATTACAAAAGGTTAATTGACAGTAAAATTACATCTCAAGATTTAATTGAAGTATATCGTTATATGTTAGTGCAGTTAATTGCTAAAAAAGACAAAATAACTTTTGACACTTACTATCAAATTGCTGAAAATGCCTACCCTAAAGATTCCTGGGAAGATTTTAAGTCAGAGTATATTGATAAGAATTTGAATATGGAAGAAAAAGTGAAGTTGTTTGATGAAATTACTGCCAATGGTAAAATTTCAGAAATTGAATTGCAAATGTTTGGCGATATGTTTATGAGTGGCAGAAATGCAGAGGGGATTAGTGCAGAAAATAATGAAAAATATATTTTAAAAGCAGCGGATGCCTACAAAAGAGCCTATAGCATGAACAATAAGAATTATGCTGCCGCATTCAACGTAGGAATTAGTTATTATAATCAATATACCATTTTAGATGAAAAGTATAGTGATAATATTCGTGCATTGCAATCTTTGAATTCCAATAAACCTGCACCTCCAAAAGACCCAAAGAAAAAAGCAACCCTAGATGCACAGTTTAAATTACAGGTAGATTCAATAAAAAAATTGAATACTGCTTTAGATTTGCCCATTAAAGAAAAGGTGGATGCTGCTATTGAGTGGATTGAAAAGGCATTTAGTGTAATCAAAGACAAAGAAAAATTAGATCGATCTGAGAAAAATGTAGCTTCAAGATCAGTAGACTTTTTGGCTACTTTGTATGGGTTTAAAAGAGACAAGACAAGAGGAAAAGATCAAAAAGCATCAGATGAATACGATGCAAAGTATAATGCGTATGATAAATTACACGACAAGTATCAATAGTCAGTTAAGAAATTAGTTAAAAAAAATATTAATAAAAAGATCCCGAGTTGTTCGGGATCTTTTTATTAAATTATATAGGGTAAGAATGGTATTTTAAAAATAATTCTAACAAAGAAGTAGGTAGGTAGTAAGGTACATTGTTTAATCACGTAGGGTTACAAATACTTTATAATTTTTTGGCTCATTAAATTCTACCATCAATTCTTCATTGCTTATTTTAAAAATTACATGTGCTGGGAAAATCAAATTTTGAAAAATATAGGTGTTCCTTTTTTGTTGATTGGTTATTGCCATCATTTGTAAATGGGATCCTTTTTGAAAAATTGCTTCTCCTAAAGTGGGCTTTGGAATTTCTCCATGTACATTAAAGGCACCTCCTGAAACACTTTCCATGCTCAATTCAATGGTGCTATTAGGAGGTGTTGGGTTTTCATAGGAAATGGATACCGTACTTATCATAAATGTTTTATTAACAAGTTTAAATGGGGACTCAAATAAACCTACATATTTATCATTTCGAAAAAAGCCATTTTGGACACTATCTAGGCCTTCACTATTGTGATAATTAGCTACACCTTCGCCGTCCCGTTTTCCTTTTTTAAAATTGCCTCTATATAGTACAAAACCAAGGCTATCAGATAGTTGCCCTTTACCATCGGGAAGACCATATTTAAATTCCCCTTCATAAGTATATTTCCCAATAGATTTGCCCTGGCCGCTGGCTTTACCATTTTTGCAATTTCCAGTGTAGGTTCCTTCAATAGAAGGGTCTAAGACTTGACAATTTTGAGCAATGAGTGAAGCGCTAGCAAACAGCAAAGCCATTAAGCATAGAATTTTACTAGCGGGTGCAAATTGAATAGATGGATGGATTTTCATAATATTATTTTATAAATTTATTTGGGTAGGAATTTTTTGATTTGAATCTTATCATTTGAATAATTATTTCATTTGATAGCAGGTTACGAAGTTACCATCAATTTCAATGAGAATAATAGGCCTGGGCATCAATTCTATTTTCTTACTAATTGAGTATATTGTTTATTTAACATAATGTTAATTATAAGCATAAAACGAATTTAAAAATGATAAATTGAAACACTAATTTGAAAGTATTATTCAGGTTTAATTTGTAATTTGTAATTCTAAATTTGATAAGAAATGGGAAACCAACTAAGTCGCAGAAAATTTGTACAAGATGCTGGATTAACTTCAATGGCAATTGGGTTAACTCCTAAGTTTATAAAGGCACAATCTAGTGTTAAAAAAGACCTCGTTAGAATTGGCATTATTGGTACAGGCTATCGTGGACAAAGTCATTTAGAGATGCTTTGTCAAAGAAAAGACACGGTAATAGTCGCTTTTGCAGATCCTGACCCTAGAATGTTGGCTAGTGCACAGAAAATACTTAAAGAGGCCGGTCGACCTGCTGTAACGGAGTACAAAAATGGAAAGGAAGACTATAAAAACTTATTGAAACGAGGTGATATGGATGCAGTTATTATAGCTACCCCTTGGGAATGGCATATACCTCAAGCCATTGAAGCAGTTAACAATGGAGTAATTCCTGGCGTTGAAGTTTGTGGAGCTATTAAATTGACAGATTGTTGGGATATCGTAGAAGCTAGTGAAAAAACAGGGATTCCTGTAATGTGTTTAGAAAATGTATGTTACCGCAGAGATGTATTAGCGGTCTTTAATATGGTTAAAAAGGGTTTATTTGGGGAATTATTACATTTACAAGGCGGGTATGAACATGATTTAAGGGGGGTAAAATTCAATAGCCCTAATTCATCAGATAGTGCTTCTGGGGTAGAATTTGGGGCAAAAGGCTTTAGTGAAGCTGCTTGGCGTACCAATCACTCCTTATATAGAAATGGAGAATTATACCCTACACATGGTTTAGGTCCAATCGCTATGATGACAGATATTAATAGAGGTAACTTATTAACCAGATTGTCTTCGGTAAGCACCAAAGCTAGAGGTTTACATAAATATATAGTTGAGCACCCTAAAGGTGGTGAGAATCACCCTAATGCGAAATTAAATTTTAAATTAGGAGACGTGGTTACCACCACAATTCAAACTGCCAATGGAGAGACTATGTTACTTACGCATGATACCAATTCCCCTCGACCCTATAATTTAGGTTTTAGAGTACAAGGTACCCAAGGGTTGTGGCAGGATTACAGCTCGGGACAATTAAATGCAGGACATCTTTATATAGAAGGTGTTTCTCCAAAACAACACCAATGGGAAAATCCGGAAGCTTATTTAAAGCAATATGATCATCCTTTATGGAAGAAATTTGAAAAAGATGCGGAAGGTGCCGGTCATGGAGGAATGGACTTTTTTGTGGACAATGCTTTTGTAGAGTGTATTAAGAGAAATGTACCATTTCAATTAGATGTTTATGATTTAGCAACTTGGTATGCTATTACGCCCCTTTCAGAAAAATCCATTGCTGAAAATGGTCAGGTTCAAGAAATACCCGACTTTACTAGAGGTAAATGGAAAAATAGAAAACCTGATTTTGGAATAAATGAAGATTACTAGCATAGACAGACTAGATTAATTCATTATATACTTCTAATAAACGTATTTGATTTAATGCGCGCACTAGATTTTGTCCTGGATATTTTGCTCCATAATATTGATCATTGTTTAAATGATCTGTTAAAAATCTTAGTGCTTGCATATAAATCATAAACTGCCCACTGAAAAAAAAGTGGTCCATTTCAAATGTGGAAAGATCCTCTTTCATAAACTGCAAGTAGCCTTTTTGTAGGGCCTCCCATTTTTTGGGGTCCACTTTTATTTTATTTAAATCTTTTTCTTCTTCCGAAACGGCACTCAAATATGTCCGACACATATCTCCCACATCACTAATAAAATAGCCCGCCATCACGGTGTCTAAATCAATTACACAAATGGCATTTTCTACTCCTTCATTTTTTTGAAAAAGGACATTGCTAATTTTGGTATCATGATGAGTTACTCTTTTTTTAACATCGGCATGATCAATATACAGACTGTATTTATCAACATAATTTTTATGTGCTGCTAAAAATGAAATAGCATCTGCTGTTTCAGTAATTCTTTGTGCATTCCCATTTATTAATGCTTGTGTAAATTGTTGGTACCTTAAACTTAAATTATGAAAATTTGGAAGGGTATCTTTTAATTGAGTTGCTTCAAAATGTTTCAGTACAAAAGTAAATTTTGAAAATTGCATAGCTGCCTGCGCTGCTTGATTTTCATTGTCCAACACACTTAATGCATACCCTTCCATTTTATGAAAAGCTCTGTAAAAGCGACCCTCCCACTCTACTAAAGTATTGCCTTTTGGGGTCGCTATTAAATGTGTAAATAAATAAGAAGGGTGATTAGATTTTAGATAATCAGAAATGGCAATGATATTGGTATCAATGGCAGTTGGATTTTTGAAAACATGGTGGTTAATGGATTGTAATATAAATTCACCTTCAGTGGTTTTAACAGCGTAAGTGCTATTAATTAATCCCTGATGAATGGGTTCATAACTAATTACATCCCACCCATAAAATTCAAAAATTGTTTGCATAAAATTAATTTAAATAGCAACTAAAAGTACAAAAAATAAGCCCAATCTTCGTACCTTGAAACTTATAAATAGAATAGATAATGAGTATGAACAGAAGAAGGTTTATCAACTTGAGTAGTTTAGGAATTACTAGTTTTACATTAAGTGGGTTTATACCTACAAGCAAACAGCTACCATTTGTACATCCTATTGTAGCTTCCACTTGGGATGCTGGTTTGGCAGCCAATCTTGCTGCTTGGAAAATATTGGGTGCAGGTGGAAAAGCCATTGATGCGGTTGAAAATGGGGTGATGATTACCGAAGACGAAATAAACTGTTGCGTTGGATTAAGTGGGAATCCAGATAGAGATGGCCATGTTACATTAGATGCCTCCATTATGGACCATGAATTTAATTGTGGTAGTGTTGCTTTTCTTGAACGTATAAAACATCCTATTTCTGTTGCACGTCGCATTATGGAAAAAACACCACATGTAATGTTGGTTGGCGAAGGAGCTCAACAATTTGCTGTAGCGGAAGGCTTTAAATTAGAACCAGCACAATTGTCTGATGATGCAAAAAAAGCTTATGAAAATTGGTTAAAAAAATCTGAATACAAACCTGTTATAAATATTGAAAGGAAAAACACTTTAAGTCAATTAGATCCATCCTTGATGGCACCTCCTAAATTAAGCAATGGAGAATGGAATCATGATACCATTGGTATGGTTGCACTCGATCGTTTTGGAAATTTAAGTGGAAGTTGCACCACAAGTGGTGCTGGATTTAAAATGAGGGGTCGTGTAGGCGACTCCCCTATCATTGGTGCTGGTTTATATGTAGACAACGAAGTGGGCGCTGTGGTGGCTACTGGGCAAGGGGAAGATGTAATTAGAGTGGCGGGTTCTAGTGCAGTGGTGGAACAAATGAGACAGGGAAAATCTCCTGAAGAAGCTTGCAAGGTGGTGGTTGAAAGAATTAGAAAAATTAAAAAAGAGAAAGCAAAAGACATTCAAATATGTTTTGTAGCAATCAATAAAAAAGGGGAAGTAGGTGCCTTTGCTTTACACAAAGGATTTAACTATGCTGTGCATACCCAAGATGGCAATAAGTTATTCGAATCTGCTTCGATAGATTAATTTTTTTATAAATATAGATTTATGGCAACACCAATTCTTGAGATAGCTGTTTTTTCTATTGAAGCTGCATTAGTTGCACTAAATGCAGGTGCCAACAGAGTTGAATTTTGTGAAAATCCAACAGAAGGAGGTACTACCCCATCCTATGGTAGTTTGGCCACTTTAAGCATGCTCACTGATCAACCTGTTTTTCCCATCATTCGACCAAGAGGAGGAGATTTTTTATATTCCCAACATGAATATGAAAGTATGAAATTGGATGTGCTAATGGTTAAAAAGTTAAACTATCCAGGCTTGGTATTAGGCATATTAAAAGCGGATGGAACTATTGATATTGAAAGAACAAAAAGTTTAGTGGATTTGGCAAGTCCTATGGAGGTAACTTTTCACCGTGCTTTTGATAGATGTAAAGATCCATTGAATGCGATAGAAGATATAATAAGTGCTGGATGTAAACGAATTTTAACAAGTGGTCAAGTACCTCATGCTGCAGATAGCTTACCAATGATAAAAAAATTAATACAAAAAGCAAACAATAGAATTATAATCATGCCAGGAAGTGGAGTCCGTTCTAATAATATTAAAGAAACAATGGTTGTTACGGGTGCTTCAGAAATGCATAGTAGTGCAAGAAAAATGTTCCCAAGTCAAATGCATTATTTTAATGAAATGATGCTAGAAGAATTATTAACAACTGGAGTGGATGCTGCAGAAATTAAAAAAATGTTGGAACAAATTAATCAAAAATTCCACTAATATAACATACGCACTCTAATGGTATGTTTTACTTCTTTAAGAAGTGCAATAGCTGTTTTAGATAATTTTGAATCAACATCTAAAACTACATACCCAATTTCATCATTTGTTTTTAAATATTGCCCAACAATATTTATTTTATTTTTAGACATCACGGTGTTAATGGCACTCAATACCCCTGGGACATTATTGTGAATGTGTAAAATACGATGTGCATTTTCTACTGGAGGTAAGCTAATAGAGGGTATGGAATGAGATCCATAAGATACGCCGCGTTCTAAATATTGGTATAGTTTGATACTTACGTCCTCTCCAATGTTTTCTTGAGCTTCTTCAGTTGAGCCCCCAATATGTGGAGTTAAAATTACATTAGATAACCCTTGTAATGGAGTAGTGAATTTGTCCCCATTTTTTTCAGGTTCAATTGGAAATACGTCTACCGCTGCACCAGCGATTTGCTTGTCTTTAATGGCGATACTTAGGGCATCCAAGTCCACCACTTCTCCTCGAGCATAGTTTATTAAGATGGCGCCTTGTTTAAATTGTTTTATAACTGTTTTACTAATTAAATTTTTTGTTTGATTGGTTTCTGGAACATGTAAGGAAATGATATCAGAAGAACTTACCAAATCTTTAATAGATTTTACAGAAATAGCATTGCCCAATGGAAGCTTAGTTTCAATATCATAAAACTTTACTTTCATCCCCATCGCTTCCGCCATGACACTTAATTGAGTCCCAATATTACCATAACCTATGATGCCCATTGTTTTTCCCCTTAGCTCAAAACTCCCTTTGGCTTCTTTGTTCCAAATACCATCATGTGCTGAATTATTTTTATCTGTAATACGACGAATGAGCATGATGGCAACGCCAATGACTAATTCTGCAACGCTTCTCGTATTGCTATAAGGGGCATTAAATAAGGCCACTCCTTTTTGTTTACAAGCTTTAAGGTCAACCTGATTGATACCAATGCAGAAGCAACCAATAGCTTGTAGTTTTTTAGCACTGTCTAATACTTTCTTTGAAATAAATGTTTTAGATCTTATGCCTAGAATATGAACGTCTTTTATTACTTTAATCAATTCCTCTTCACTCAATGCACCTGCCACTTTTTTTACATCGATATACCCCTGCTCTTTAAAATATTGTACTGCTTTATCACTGATATTTTCAAGAAATAAAACCTTGATTTTCTCTTTTGGGTAGCTAGTGGTATCTATATTGCTCATATGGTAAAGTTAAAAAAAAATAGTCTGTTTGGTATTCATTAACAATAATTTATATGATTATAGCGTTATTTTTGTACCTGTACTAAATAATAGTCACTCTACAAAGCTAACAAATGATCGTGCGATTGATTTTTTTACTGGTTTTTATGTTTTTAAGCAGTGCATGTGGTACAACTCAAGAACAGAAATATTTAGCCAATCCAAATTTTACAAGCATTGGTTTAAGTACTTTGGATAAAGAAAAATTAACTGCCGAAGTAAAAGCCAAATATGAATTATTATTAGGGAATAGAGGGTTTAGCGGTGAAATAATTGTTGCAAAAAATGGAGAAATTATTTTTGAAGACTATAAAGGATTTTCTGATTTTGGGAACAAAACCGCTATGATGCCAGCTACCCCAATTCATGTAGCCTCAATTTCAAAAACATTTACCGCTATGGCTGCTTTGAAATTATGGGAGCAAAATAAATTAGATTTAAAAGCCCCCGTTACAAAGTACATTTCTAATTTTCCTTATACCAATGTAACCATCGAACAATTATTATCTCATCGCAGTGGATTACCCGACTATACTTCTTTTATGGAATCACGCAAGTACCTAGTGACTAAAGTAAAAAATAAAAGAGGGCGTTGGATAAAACAAATAAGGTTAATTAAGTCTGAACCGCCCTACAAACAAGGCATTTACAACAATCAAGATGTATTGGATTTTATGGTGAATAAGCGACCTGCCCCTCAAACCTATCCAGATCGGGTTTTTAAATATTGTAACACTAATTTTGTTTTATTGGCATTAATTATAGAAAAAATAACTGGACAATATTTTCCAACCTATATGGCAGAGAATTTATTTAAGCCATTAAAAATGGATAATACATTCATTTTTAGTGCTAATTCTATAGATAAATATACGCCTTCTTATAATGCAAGGTTGGTTCCTTATCGTATTGAAAAATTTGATTTCATTTATGGAGATAAAAATGTTTACAGTACTGCACGTGATATGCTTTTATGGGACAAGGCTTTGACCGATGGCAACTATTTAGCTCCAGCTACTTTGGAAATGGCTTACCAACCTCAAAGTCCAACCAATAAATATTACCACAATTATGGTCTAGGCTGGAGAATATTGGCCAAACCAAACCAAGAAAAGCTAATTTATCACAATGGGTGGTGGCATGGTAACAACTCAGTATTTACCAGATTAATCAATGAATCGGCAACTATTATCATTCTGGGTAATAAGTTCAATAAATCAATTTACAAAGGCAAGGAAATTGCTTCTGTATTCACAGGTAATGTAGATACCACGTCATTAGTGGAGTAATGTTGAGTATTTTTCATTTTTTTGAGTTTTACCCCCTATTTTTGCAGTCCTTAATTTATAACTAAAGAATTTATTTTTTATGAACGATTGTTTATTTTATGCCGTTCCGGCTATGGGAATTGTAGGTTTACTTTATACCCTTTTGAAATTCAATTGGGTAGCTAAGCAAGATGCGGGTAATGCAAGAATGAAAGAAATAAGCACTTATATCGCTGAAGGTGCGATGGCTTTCTTAAAAGCAGAGTGGAAAATACTGGGCTATTTTGTGGTAATTGTTGCCTTATTATTAGGGTTTATGGCTACAAAAAATGCGGAAAGTCATTGGAGTATTGCCATCTCTTTTGTTATAGGTGCCGTATTTAGTGCAACAGCAGGATATATTGGCATGAAAGTAGCTACTAAAGCAAACGTAAGAACTGCAGAAGCAGCAAAAACAAGTTTAGCGCGTGCCTTAAAAGTTTCATTTACAGGTGGATCCGTGATGGGTTTAGGGGTATCTGGATTGGCCGTTTTAGGATTAGGTGGTTTGTTTTTAGTTTTAAAACAAATTTTTTATGTAAATGGGGATCCTTCAGAAATGTTGAGAACGATTGAAGTTTTAACAGGCTTTTCTTTAGGCGCAGAATCTATCGCCTTATTTGCTCGGGTTGGTGGTGGTATTTACACCAAAGCAGCAGATGTAGGGGCTGATTTAGTGGGCAAAGTAGAAGCGGGTATTCCAGAAGATGATCCTCGTAATCCTGCTACGATTGCAGATAACGTTGGTGACAATGTGGGTGATGTGGCAGGTATGGGTGCTGATTTATTTGGTTCCTATGTTGCAACGGTTTTAGCAACCATGGTATTAGGTCAAGAAGTAACTGCAGTCGGTGGAGGTAAATTAGTAGATGCCTTTGGTGGGTTATCTCCTATTTTATTACCCATGATGATTGCAGGGGTAGGTATATTGTTGTCTATTATTGGAACTTTATTTGTAAGAATAAGTGAGAACGCAGGTTTGAATACCGCAACGGTACAAAAGGCACTAAATATGGGCAACTATGGTTCAATGATTTTAACCGCTATTGCCTGCTATTTCTTGGTCAACAACATTCTTCCTGAAACGATGTCTTTACGTGGTATTGAGTTTACAAGGAATGGAGTTATTGGTGCAATTGCAGTTGGTTTAGTGGTAGGTACTTTAATGAGTATCATTACTGAATATTATACCGCTATGGGCAAACGTCCAGTTATGAGTATTATCAAACAATCAAGTACTGGACACGCAACTAATATTATTGGTGGTTTAGCCATTGGTATGGAATCTACTTTCATGCCAATCATTGTCTTAGCTGCTGGTATTTTTGGTGCCTCCTATTGCGCAGGCTTATACGGTGTAGCGATTGCAGCTGCTGGAATGATGGCAACTACTGCTATGCAATTAGCGATTGATGCGTTTGGTCCTATTGCAGACAATGCGGGTGGTATTGCTGAGATGAGTGAGTTACCTGCTGAAGTACGTGAGAAAACAGATATTCTAGATGCAGTAGGAAATACAACAGCGGCAAGTGGTAAAGGTTTTGCTATTGCTTCTGCTGCATTAACTTCATTGGCTTTATTTGCAGCTTTTGTGGGTGTTGCGATGCCAAATAATCAGCACATTGATATTTATAAAGCCGATGTTTTAGCTGCCTTATTTGTGGGTGGTATGATCCCATTCATTTTCTCTTCTTTAGCCATACGTGCAGTTGGAGAAGCAGCGATGGCCATGGTGGAAGAAGTTCGTCGCCAATTCCGCACCATTCCAGGAATTATGGAAGGTACAGGTAAGCCAGAATATGAAAAATGTGTGGCCATCAGTACAGAAGCCTCTTTGAAAAAAATGATGTTGCCTGGAGCTATTACCATCATATCTCCTATCTTAATTGGTTTTACCTTGGGACCAGAAGCATTAGGTGGGTTTTTGGCTGGAGCAACGGTGAGTGGTGTATTGATGGGAATTTTCCAAAACAATGCAGGTGGTGCATGGGACAATGCCAAAAAATCATTTGAGAAAGGAGTAGAAATTAATGGGGAGATGTTTTATAAAAAATCTGAACCACATAAAGCATCTGTAACGGGGGATACCGTGGGAGATCCGTTTAAAGATACCTCTGGTCCATCTATGAATATCTTGATTAAATTAATGTCCATTGTTTCTTTAGTAATTGCACCTTCTTTAGCAAGTATGCATAAGTCTGATGCAGCAACCTCTACCAAAACACAAACTGTTGAAATATCAGTAATCAATACGGACACTGCAGCTGGCTATAAAGTTGTAAATGATTCATCTAATACAGTTACTATTACTGCTAATACTAAAACCTTAATACAAGCTTTGCAAGAAGAAGGAATTGCACCTATTGACAAAGTAAATATTCAAATCAAAAATGGTAAAATTACAGTGAATGGTAAAGCATTAACAGAGGAACAAAATGCTAAGTTTTCTAGCTATTTGAAAAAGTAATAATTATAATTAGTTTACCTCAATTGGGTTGAAATAAATTTAAAAATCCGCTTCTATTCTAGAGCGGATTTTTTTATGCCAAAAATATATTCGTACATTGAATATACATTTAAACTTATTTATGTCAAAGATGTATAAGCCTACTGAAAGTGAGTTAGAAATTTTAAGCATTCTTTGGGAAAAGGATATGCAACCGTGAAGGAAGTCCATGAACAAATTCAACAAATTAAAAAAGTGGGTTACACCACTACCCTAAAACTCATGCAAATTATGAATGAAAAAGGGCTGGTTACAAGAAACATTACTAACAAAAAACATATTTATACTTCAGCCTTAAAAAAAGAAAAAGTACAGGACCAGTTCATTCATAAACTTCTACTAACTCTTTTTGGAGGCAGTTGGAAGGAATTAATTCAAGTCGCTTTAGAAAAGAATGCACTCTCCCAAAAAGAGTTAGTAGAAATAAAATTAAGGATAGAAAAATTACAAATAAATTAATTAAAATACGCTTGGCAAAGCTAAATTAATTTTAGATGGCGTACAAGTTCCTTTCCCCCACAACAAAATAACATATCTAAAATACTCGTATTGGGAATAAACCCTATTTTGTCTTCAAACACTTGATGGTATTTGGGTAAGCCAATACATTGCATATAATTTTTGGGTAACCAAGGGGAAAAATATTTTTTAATTGCTACATTATTTTCTTCTTCTTCAGCGTATTTTAAGGGTATTATTTCCCATTTGGCTTTTAATTGTTCATTCATCCAATTTTGGCAGGCCCATAAAAAATCAACTAATTTATCTTCTTGATGGTGATACAATAGCTCAAGTGTTGGCTCATAATATTCGAAATAAGGGGCTCTTTTGTAACTAGTTCGAATGGCCTTGAGATGTTGTTCTTTCCAGGGGCTAGTGGAATCTATTAAAATTTCATTAAGGGGTGTTTTTTGTTCTCTTCCACCTACAATGGGAATGGTTAAATTCAAAGGGCCTTGAGAAGTAACCACTATCATTCTATTTTTGAAACTCATTTTTGTAAAAGGCGCGTAGCCATCAAAAGTGATTTGTGGTTGCCTTAATAAAGTTTGAACAAAGCCAATAGTGCCAAAATATTGTAAATCGGTAAGGAACATGTCTTAACAAATAGTTGTGTAAATATATTTTCTCAAACCCCAATTAACTAATAATTTTAATAAAATTTATAAATGAATCTATTTAAGTATCTTATTGCAGCTTGTTTTTTGTTTTTAATAGCTTGTAGTGAACCCAAACCATTTGTTTTTGTTGGGTTAAAATCGATTAAAATTGAAAAAGCAAGTTTTGGGAAAAATATTTTTAATGCTCAATTTGCCTATCAAAATCCCAATAATTTTCAACTAAATGTAAAAAAAATAGATTGTTCTATTTTTATCAATAATCAATTATTTACGCAATATAAATTAGACTCTATTTGTGTAATTCCAGCAAATGCGAATTTTGAATTGCCTGCAAAAATGGAAATTGAACTTAATTCACTTTTGAAAAATACAGTAGACATTCTTTTTAATAAACCTATGAAAATTAATGTTAAAGGAACCGCCACCATGTCCAAGGGGCTATTAACAAAAGTAATTCCAATTGATTTTGAAACCACACAAAAATTGAATTTAAAAGACGTCCTTTAAATTTGGAGGATCAACTAATTATTATTGATTCCAAGTACTTGGGCTTTCTCTCCACTGCATTAAAGTTTCTTGAGTGATAGTATCCAACGATCCTTTGTCTACCGCTAATTCAATTAAACTAGTATAATTGGTTAATGAATAATAAGGCAGGCCTGCAGTTTTAAAAGCTTCTTCTGCAATTGAAAATCCATAGTTGAAAATAGAAACCATCCCAACTACTTCTAATCCCGCAGTTCTTAACACCTCCACCACTTGTAAACTACTTTTACCTGTAGATATTAAATCCTCAATTACTAAAATTTTATTGGATTGCGCATAGACGCCTTCAATTTGATTCCCAAGTCCATGTTCTTTTGGTTTGGGGCGAACGTAGATATAAGGAAGTTTTAATTGATCTGCAGCCATGGCACCCCAAGGTATACCAGCGGTGGCTACTCCTGCCAACATATCAGCCCCCTCGAATTTTTCAAATATCACATTGCACATTTCACTTTTAATAAAATCTCGTACATAAGGAAAGGACAAGACTTTTCTATTATCACAATAAATTGGACTTTTCCAGCCACTTGCCCAGGTAAATGGATTATTTGGGCTTAATTTTACAGCACCAACTTGAAGTAACTTTTCGGCAACGGCTTTTTGATGGGTCATAAGTAATTTTCTTGTTGCGAATTTATAGTCTAATTGCTACATTCACTTCAGGATTTACTAAATACTATACACATTTTTTATGCCAAAACAAATAATTGCAGCAGGAGGCCTAGTTACCAATCCCCAAGGAGAAATTTTATGGATATTTAGAAGAGGTTTTTGGGATTTGCCCAAAGGGAAATTAGAGGAGGGGGAAACGATTCAGACCTGTGCCCTCAGGGAAGTGCAGGAAGAAACAGGATTGGAAAACATTCAATTACATGATTTATTAAAATTCACCAATCATATTTATTTTGATAAATATTTACAAGAAGAAGTTATAAAAAGAACTTATTGGTTTCATATGTCCATTGCAAAGAATCAAAATGGAATACCTCAAACCATCGAAGACATTGAAAAAATAGAATGGCATTCCTTAGCCACTTCCCGAGAATGTTTCACAAAAACTTATCCAACTATTTTGGAAGTTATTGAATCTTACAGATTAAAAATAAATGAACTTATTTAAGGCTACTTGTTTAAGCTGTTGATAACTGCTTCTGGTAAAAAAGGAGAAGCGTCTCCCCCATTTCTGATAATGTCTCTAACGATGGTGGAAGCTACTGATGTATATTTAGGTTCTCCAGTTAAAAAAATGGTTTCAATATGTCGATCCATCGTACGATTGGCATCTGCAATTGTTTTTTCGTATTCAAAATCGCTTACATAACGAATGCCTCTTAAAATAAATTGTGCTCCTATGGATTGACAAAATTTGATTGTTAATCCATCATAGATAGACACTTCCACTTGTGGTTGGCTTTTATAAATTTCATCAAACCACTGTTTTCTTTGATCAGCAGTAAACATAGGGTCTTTAGAAGCATTAATGCCAATTCCAACTACTACTTTGTCAAATAAGGGCAAAGACCTATTTATGATATCTATATGACCTAAAGTGACTGGGTCAAAAGTTCCAGGAAATAAACATATTCTTTGCATGGCTTAAAATTAGGACAATTGTTAGAATAAATAAATTTAGGCTGGATTGGAACGGCCTGTTAAAAGATACAAGCAAGCCATTCTAACTGCTACTCCGTTTTCCACTTGATCTAAAATGATTGCATGTGGACTATTGGCTACCTCACTGTCCATTTCTACGCCTCTATTAATTGGGCCGGGGTGCATGATAAAGATTTCTTTTTGGAGCTTATTGAGCCTATTCATCGTTATCCCATAAGCTAAGTTGTATTCCCTTAAGGAAGAGAATAAAGGCTGATTTTGCCTTTCTAATTGAATTCTAAGTACATTGGCAACATCGCACCAGGCCAAGGCTTTGTCGATATTGTATTCTATTTGAACATCCATCGCTTCCTTTAAGTAGGTAGGTATTAACGTTGGGGGCCCAGAAACCATTACTTCCACTCCCATTTTTTTGAGCAAATAAATGTTACTTAATGCCACCCTGCTGTGCAAGATGTCACCGATAATGGCCACTTTTAGTCCAGCCAATTTGCCCATTTTTTCCTGTATGGAAAAAGCATCTAGTAATGCTTGTGTAGGGTGTTCGTTGATGCCATCTCCTGCATTGATTATTGCTGCATCAATATGTTTTGCTAAGTAATGTGGGGCGCCTGAAGCACTGTGTCTCATCACCACCATATCCACTTTCATACTTAGTATGTTATTGACTGTATCCAATAAGGTCTCCCCTTTAGCAGCCGAAGAATTAGAAACGGTGAAGTTGACCACTTCGGCAGAAAGTCGTTTTTCGGCCAATTCAAAGGAAATTCTAGTTCTTGTTGAATTTTCGTAAAATAGGTTCACAATCGTAACATCACGTAAAGTGGGTACTTTTTTAACAGGTCTTTGTAAAACTTCTTTGAATTGAGTGGCGGTTGATAAAATAAGTTGAATATCCTCAGTAAGGAGGTCTTTGATACCAAGAAGATGTTTGGTAGAGAGTGCCATTAAAAAACAAAATTAATGTAAATTTTTCTAATCTACCAATAAAATAACATCATCCACCCCATCGTTCTCTTTCCATCTAACTTTTACTTTGTAAGGCGTTACATCGGCCATTTCCTTCCCTGTAAAATCTGGCTGTATTGGTAATTCTCTACTTGGTTTACGGTCTACCAATACACATAAGCTAACTTTTGAAGGCCTTCCAAATGACAGTAAAGCATCTAAAGCAGCTCTAATGGTCCTCCCCGTAAACAATACATCATCAATTAAGATGACTGTTTTGCCTTCTATGCTAAATGGTAAATCGGTGGGTTTGGCCAGGTGTAAATCTCTTCTTACATCATCTCTATAAAAGGTGATGTCTAATTTGCCATATTGAATTTTATCTTTTGGTAATTCGTTGTGTAAAGCAGCGACTATTCGGTCACTTAAATACACCCCTCTGGGTTGCAACCCAACAATAACGGCATTGTTTAAACCTGGGTAGGTTTCTAAAATTTGATGCGCCAGTCTTTTGACAATACTGGGTAATTGTTGCTCACTAATAAGGGTCATTCCTTAATATTTTAATAAAATTACATCCTTTTCTTGAATTATAACTAGGCGTTAAACCAATCCCTTTGTATTTTGCACCCATGGAGGGGATTCAACAACTTAAATTAGTTCAATTTAGGAATTATGTTCAAAAGAACTTTGAATTCACCCATCGAATAGTAGGAATAGTAGGACGCAATGGAACTGGGAAAACCAATTTATTAGATGCGCTTTATTATCTTTCATTTACCAAAAGTTATTTTAATCGTCCAGATGCGCAGAATGTACATCATGCTTATCAGGGACTTAGAATTGAAGGGGCCTATTTAATTAACCAACAACCAACTAATATTACTTGTATTATAAGAGAAACTTTAAAAAAGGAATTTTATTTTGATGAAGAATTGTACAATAAGTTATCACAACACTTAGGTAAAATTCCATGTGTCATGATAGCCCCAGATGATGTTCAAATTATTACCGGGTCTAGTGAGGAAAGAAGAAAGTTGATGGATAGTTTATTGTGTCAAATTAATCCTGATTATTTAAAGTATTTAATACAGTACAATAAAGTTTTATTACAAAGAAATAGTTTGCTAAAAAATGCAGGGGAAACAGGTGTAATTGATCCAGTATTAGTAGAAACACTCAATGGACAACTAATTGAAAATGGACAACCCATTTATGCGTTAAGAAAAAATTTAATGAGCGATTTATTGCCGGAGATTATTAAGCTATATAATTATTTGGCTCAAACAAATGATCAAATAGACATTCAATATCAAAGCAAGTTGGCGGAAGAAACTTTTGAAAATTTATTAACCAATTCTTTTTCAAAAGATAAAGCCATTCAAAGAACCAGTGCTGGAATCCATAAAGATGATTTACTTATTACTATACAAGGGCAATCCTTTAAACAAGAAGCTTCTCAAGGACAAAGAAAAAGTTTATTATTTGCCTTAAGATTTGCAGAGTGGGGATGTATAAAAAAAAGCAAAGGGTATCCCCCCCTACTTTTAATGGATGACATTTTTGAAAAATTAGATGAACAAAGGATGATTCAATTGTTAGATTGGGTGAGTCACTCTACCGATGGTCAAGTTTTTATCACGGACACGCATAAAGATAGGATGGATAATTTACTTGGGAAATATTTATCTAGTTACCAGTTGATAGAGTTGTAATATATTGTAAATTGCTACTTATGGCTACATTTAAATTGGGTGATGCGCTTAAGCAGTTTGTGCAAGGCAGTAAACTAAAGAATGGGATTCAATCGGCACAAATTGAAGCTGTATGGTTAGAAATTATGGGAATTACGATTGCAAAGTATACCGATAAAATTTACATATTCAATCAAAAGCTTTTTATTGAAACAAATATAGGTCCATTGAAAAATGAACTAGGCTTTCAAAAATTACAAATTATAGAAAGAGTTAATGAAAAAATGGGTGCTCAAACTATTTCTGAAGTTATAATTAAATAAGGTTATCTATTTTTCTAAATAAGCTAAGTAGCTTTTCTTTTGCATAATTGTAGCACCATTCATAATAAAAATGGTAGGCCAAACACGTGCAGCTGTCTTGATCATGGTAATATCACCAATTAATATAGATTCTTTATTTAGAACGCCACTTATGCCTTGCTTATCGGCGGTCACTATATAAACCAATTTGTATTTTTGATGTAGTTTTGCAAGTAAATTTTCCCAAGGTAAATCCGTTTCAATTTTGCCTGCAAATACAAGTACATAAGGGATGGGTATAGCAAAAAGGGATTGGGTAGTATCAGCGCCATTCATGGTGTTTAATTCAAATTCGGTAATGGCTGACTGAATGCCGTTGCCTTTACTAATGATTATTTCTTTTCTATCTTTATAAATAAAAGTAGAATCAAAATTATCAGGGAAAGCATTGGCATCAAATGAAACTAATTTACCCTCTTTTTCAAATTCCATTTTTATTAATATACTATCACCAATTGCGCCTGCAGGTTTTTTCATTTCTTCAACGAGGTCGTTCCCTGTTTTATAAGGTAAGCAATCTACAACAGGTAAATAGTGAAGTACATAATTTTGACCATATCCCACGAATACCATTGAAATTATAATAACTATTATACCTACTGCTTTATGTGTATTGGTTTTATTCTTTTTTTGATTAAAAAGTAAAATAACAATGGATAATAATAAAAAGAGATCTTTGATAAAAGAAGTTTTTGGTGTAAGAGGAATACAATCACCAAAACAACCACAGGTTTTAATTTTACCAGAATATAAAGCATAGCCTGTTAAAAAAGTAAAGAAAACAATAAGGCCCAATAACAACCAAAGTGTTTGCTTGTAAGGAAATTGAATGAGTAACGCAATACCTGCAATAATTTCAAGGGTATTCATTATTAAAGCAAAAGCCAAAGTGTAATTGGAAAGGAAATTGATTCCCCACACATCAAAAAATTCTTGCATTTTATAACTTAGCCCTAATGGATCATTTGCTTTAATTATTCCAGAAAAAATAAAAAGTAATCCAACAGTCCACCTTAAAATTTTTAAAAAGGGTTGCATTTGTAATTTTTTAATGTTTGCCTTCCTCCAATTGAATTAACGCAAATGCTGCATAATTTAATATATCTACAAAATTTGCATCAATCCCTTCGCTAATTAAAGTCTTACCTTCGTTGGTTATAATTTGTCGTATCCTTAATAATTTCATTAAAATTAAATCAGCATAACTTTCTTGACTCATGTCTCTCCAAGCTTCCCCATAATCATGATTTTTATCAAGCATGATAGATTTAGCAAAATGTACATTTTCTTGGTATAAATTTTGAACTTGTTCTATAGGTAATTCTTCTACTTTAGGATCTCCTAACTTTAATTGAATAAGACCAATAACAGCATAATTCAAAATACCTTTAAATTCAGATGGGATACCATCTTCTACTTTTTGATTTCCGATGTCTTGAATGGTTCTAATCCGAAGGGCTTTTATAAATATTTGGTCAACAACAGATATAATTCTTAGTACACGCCAAGCAGTACCATAGTCTTTTGTTTTTTTAATAAAAATATCACTACAGCTGGCAATTGCTAGATCAAATTGATTAGAAGTTTGACTCATTTAATTTGGCCTAATTACTTGGTTAATTAATATCTTTGAACAACTGCAAGATAATCAATAACGAGCTTAAAATAAAACTATGTTCAAAATTCCTGCTAAGGATTCAACCTGGGCCATAGCGACTCCTCAAGTCATGGGAATTATTAATTGCACGAGTGATTCTTTTTATGCAGCAAGCCGTCAAGAAAACTTGAAATCTGTGTTATTAAAAGTGGGTCAATTTATAAACGAAGGGGTTAACCTTATAGATATTGGAGCGCAAAGTACTAGGCCGAATGCTCAATTGGTAAGTGCTGAAGTGGAAATAGAACATTTAATTCCTATCCTACTTTCTATAAGAAAAGCTTATCCCCATTTGCTAATTTCAATAGACACATTTTACGCTTCAGTGGCTAATGCTTGTTTGGATGCAGGTGCCAATATTATCAATGACATTAGCTGTGGTAGTTTTGATTCAGCCATGTTAGGTGTGGTGTCCACACAGCATGCTGGTTTTATTGGCATGTATTTAACAGGCTCAATTCATGCTATGCATACCATAGCCGCTCGGGAAAATATAATAGCATCATTAATAGCTTTTTTTGAAGAAAAAAAGAAAATACTATCATTAGCAGGAATTCATCAATGGGTCATTGATCCTGGATTTGGTTTTGGCAAAACAGTAGAGGAGAATTTCACCATCGTTAGAGAATTAGCGAGTCTAAAAAAAATAGGTTTACCCCTATTACTTGGTGCTTCGCGTAAGTCAAGTATATATAAAACATTGGGCAGCTCAGCTGAAGAAGCTTTGAATGGCACCACCATGGTACACACAGTTGCTTTATTGAATGAAGTAAATATTCTTAGGGTGCATGATGTAAAAGAAGCTGCGGAGTTAATTAAACTTTTACCTTACTTGAAATAAAAAAGCGCCCCCTAATTAGGGGACGCTTTTTTATTGTATAATTGTAGTTATTATTTTTTAATAGCTTTAACAGGAGCTACTTTAGGAGCAACTGTTACATCGACGATTTCAATATCAAAAGCTAAATTCTCATATGCTTTAATTTTTCCATTTGCTTGTGGCCCATAAGCCAACATAGATGGGATGTATAAACTTCCTTTTCCACCTTTAGCAAAGTACCTAAGTCCAATATCCCAACCTGGAATAACAGAACCTGTTCCTACTCTTACATCGTAAGGTTTTGTAACAGAATCTTTAGGAATTAAATTGGTGTCAAAAACATCTCCTTTTAAATTGTAGCCTTTATAAAATACACTCGCTATTTTACCTGAATCAATTTTATTTTTTGCATCACCTGCTTCTTTTACTGCCACAAATACACCTTCTGGTGATTCCATGGCAGTAATTTTGTTTTTAGCTAAATATTCTTTAATTACAGCAATTTCTTTTGCTTTTTCAGTTGCTTGCTCTTTTTTGTAATCTGCATCTACTAAATTAACGTTATTAAAAACGTTTATAATTTCAGCTTTACCTGTAATTAAATCTTTCGATTTAAATATATTGTTTAGTTGCAGTGCTCCCATTTTGACCAAGGTATCAATGCTTAAAGAAAATTCAATTTTATCTCCTTTTCTACATTTTAAAATCACTTCTGTGAAAGAATATTTTCCTAAACGGGCTGTATCAATTGGGAAATAAACTGGGATTACTCCATAAGTTGAACTTAAAACACTGTCTTTTGCTTTAAGTTTGTACTCGATATTTAACTTTACATAATCGCCTTGTTTTAAAGGTTGTTCATTACCACTTCCGTGTGTAATTTTATAAGGCATACCTGATGGGGCTTTTTCATATTGATTACAACTTGCAAATAATACAATAGCAGCCACTAACTTTAACGTTGATTTTATCATTTTTATTTTAATTGTGTTAAT
>Ga0114958_10000338_pt1 | contig 40785 bp, 38 predicted proteins | sample C_130208_EF_Meta_FD_89577 | JGI IMG/M metagenome (GOLD analysis project Ga0114958, IMG submission 89577) | Freshwater microbial communities from Lake Croche, Canada to study carbon cycling - C_130208_EF_MetaG | ecosystem: Environmental > Aquatic > Freshwater > Lake | place: Lake Croche, Canada... | reverse complement strand
GGTGAAAAATATCAATTATTTATTTTTGAAGAAAATGTATATTTAATATCAACAAACTTAAATGTTAAAAAGATAAACAAAACAGTGAAAGGATTCAACAACACAATTATTGAAGGTGAATTAATTCATTTGATAAGTAAAAATATTTATCTATTTATGGGTTTTGATTGTTTAATCTTTAATGGTAAAGATGTTAGAAATGATGTATTATTAATAAATCGTTTAAAATTTGTAAATGATACATTGGGTGCTTTACAAAATAATAAAAATTATCAAGCAAAACCATATGAAGGTACATTTGATATGGATAAACAAGAGAAACATTATTCAGTTGAAATTGAAAAATTTTACCAATTTTTAAATAAATTAATAGCAGATGCTTCAGACGGTGATTATTTATTTCATAATAAATTATTCATTTTTCCTACAGGTGGTTCTAGTTCTGAAGTATTCTTGTATGCATATTTAATTCATCATGGATGTACAAATTCCAATAAAGTAAGTTGTCCTTACTATTTGGATGGTATTATTTTCACAGGTATAGAACAAAAGTATACAAGAGATAAGAGAGAACACAAATATCCTATTTACAAGTATAAACCTCCTGAAAATAACTCGATTGATATTTATGTAACATTTCAAAGAAATCCTGAAACTGGTAAGTATTTAGAAATATTTGATAATTCGTTACCAATTAAAATGACTGATACAAATGGAGGTGACCAAGTATTTCGTGTTGCTAACTTCTTTGTGGGCGATACAGTAGGAAATAAAGAGGTACCAGTTCCTTTTATGAAAGAAGAAAATAATCATGAAGTATTCTTTCCTCTAGTTAAGGGTGAAGTAAGAGATGTTGAAGGTAACTTTATTCAAGATAATACTGTTATTGAAGTAATTTATGTAAATAATAAAAATATTCCTCATCAATATAGATGGTCTATTTTAAGAACCCGTTGGGATAAAACAGAAAGTGTAATAAGAGACCAGAAAAAATATGGTAACTTTAAAGATGTTGCTATAAAAACTTGGAAATCAATGAAAGAAGCAGTAACAATAGAAGAAATTAGGAAATTATCAAATCCCGATACTTATGGACAACAATTAAAATTATTACAAGGTAGAATTGATACAACATTAATTACATCTGATAGAGCTCAAGATAAATACTACCAAGAAATTACTAATTTAATAAGTATTATGAAAGGCTTTCATAACTGGGTTAAATCTATTTTAATATATACATATTGTCAAGGAATTAAAGAAAATAAAGATGGAAAATTTCATAAAGCAAATATATTAGATTTTGGTTGCGGTAGAGGTGGTGATATTCAAAAGTTTTATCACGCTCGTGTAGGTGAATATGTTGGTGTAGATATTGATTACGATGGTTTATTTGCTTCAACCGATAGTGCAGTAAGTCGTTATAATTTCTTAAAATCTAAATTCCCTGATTATGGTAAAATGACTTATATACAAGCAGATGCATCTACACTTTTAAAATCAGACTTGCAATCAAAACGTTTAAATAACATGACTCAAGATAATAAGAATAATATAGATAAATATTTTGATGGTAAGAGAAAATACGATGTAATTACTAGTAATTTTGCAATTCATTATCTTTTTAATAGTCCTGAATCAGTTGAAAATTTAATTACTAATATTAAAACATATTTAAAAGTTGGTGGTTTTATTGTAATAACATTGTTTGATGCACAACAAGTTTTAAAATTATTAAATGATACAGATGTTTACACATCTTATTATACTGATGATAATGGTCAAAAAACTAAATTATTTGAAATCACAAAAAAGTTTGTAGGTAATTTGAAAGATGAACCTGGTCAAACCATTGATGTATTAATGAAATGGATTAATCAAACCAATGCATTACCAGAAAATTTAGTATCTTCTAAATTAATGATGAAAACAATGGAGAAAGCTGGATGTAGGTTAATAGAAACAGATTTATTTGGTAATATTTTTAATATAAATAAATATTGGTTTTCTGATGTTGTTCCTCATGAAGAAAATCCTAAAAACAAGAAATTCTACGAAGATGTAGGAAAATTCTTTGATAATAATTTAAAAGGAGCTGATAAAGAAAGTAAAACATATTCGTTTTTAAATAGGTATTATGTTTTCCAAAAAATGGAATAATTTACTATAAATATTATATTAAAATATCATATTTATTATATAGACACCAAAATGTCTGATTTCAATTATAATGATGAACTTATTTTTTCTCAACAATATAACATATCTGGAGTGGAAACCCCATATTCCAGAAAGTTATCTAACTTTTTTGATTACTATTTTAAAGATTATTCATTGAATAAGATTAAAAGAACTTCTGAATTTACAAATTGGATATTTGTAGCACATAAAGGCGATGAAATCATAGGTGCTATTAAAGGCGATACAATGTGGGGAGTTATTCATATTGATTTATTAATTGTTATACCTGAATATAGAAAACTAGGAGTTGGTTCAAAATTATATAATTTAGCAATTAATAAGGCTAAACAAGAAAAGTGTAAGCTTGTTACTGTAGAAACATTTGATTTTCAAGCACCTGATTATTGGAAAAGTAAAGGATTTAATGTAGATTTTATACGCCCTGGTTATGAAACAAATCAATTATATTTTTTAAGTAAATCATTATACTAAAAAAATTGTTAATTTATTAAATTATTAAATAGGCTATATAATTTAATGGATTATTTATCAAAGGAATCAGAACTAAATATTAATATTGGGAAAATTATCCCTTTAACAAGACTTAATAACATTCTATTTGGAACAAAAAATAAATGGGTTGTAGATAAAATACTTTTACTAAATTCAGGTTTAGTTAAAGAAATTGGTACCAATTATTTCTTACTTACCAATAAAGTAACAGATTATTTAGAATTAGTTAAATCACAAAAATTAGATTTATTTTTTCCTTATAACTATTATAAATATTTTAATCAAGGAGAAACTATTTTTTCTAATATTATAAATACTATAGATAATTATATTGAATATTTAGAATCAGTTGGTGATCAATTTAGTTATTTAATCAAACATATTTTACATAATGGAACCTTTTTAAATGCAGAACTAATTGAAAACAATAATAATATGATATGTATTCAATTTAATAGAAAAGTTGGAAAATCATTATATATCTTTTTATCTGAAGATGTTTCTATTACGCCCGAAATGTTATGTTATTCTGATAGACAAGAGAAAGATCAATATAGTAGATTATATGAACATCACAAAAATCTTCTTCTTATGGGTGACCCAGAACAATTTCTAATTAGTAACTTGGAAAAAGTAACAGGTAATTTTGAATTTTCGGAAATGGCTGTAAAATCATATTTAGTTAAAAATGATTTTCAAACTCCTCTTGAAAGTATTACTAATTTAATAGCTTGGAAAAATGAAGAAATGATGAATCAATTTATAGACTTCTTTGTTAATAAATATTTTTCACTTACAAAAATTAGTGATGGTCAATACATGACAAATTTTGAGGGATTGAATAAATTTTTACTATCTATTGATATGAAATATCTTCAACAATGGGAAAATAAAGAACAAATTAATGAGTTATATTATCAAATAACTCATGAATTAATTAAAAGCTATGAAATTCTTTACAAGAATAAATAACAAATTATTTTATTTAATAACCTCTTGCAAGTGATAATTCAATATAAGGTGTTACATAGGAATAAAATGTAGGGATAAAAACGGAATTTAATTTATAAACACCAGGATCATACCACCAATAATAAAGAGGAGGTGTTACGACAGGTTGGTATGTTTGAGCTCTTCTATAGAAATCTTCAGATGAATCTAAATCAGAATCAGAATCATCTAAGCTTTTCTTTGCTGCTTTCTTGCTGCCTTTCTTGCTACCTTTCTTACCACCTTTCTTGCCACCAGCTTGTTCAAATTTATTTTGAAAAGCATTTAATTTAGATTTGAATGCAGATAATGAAGCAGCATCTGTATCAACATCGTATTGTTCAACATTAAATTTGACTTCATCATTTTTACCTTTTTTTTCCTTTACTACAAAATGGTAATATTTTCCAGAGCCAGAGCCACCTTTTTGGATAGTAAAGTAAAATTTAGGTATATTATTGTTAAAGTGTTCTGATAAGCTTTTGTAGAAAGATTTAGCAGCTGTAACAGAATTTTGAGATTTTAGACTAGTTGTAAAATCACCGTGGATATAAGGATTTACTAATTTATAAGTATTAGACATTATTATAGACTAGATTTTTTTTCTAATTATTTTAAATATTTTTTCTAAAATCATTTTAAAGACTTTAAACCATTAAATTTAATGGTCTATATATTAGAATTAGAAACGTCTCAAACCAATGCCATAAGAATTTTAATTGATACTATTAGCTCTGTTACAACAGATGTTAAATTCACTTTCTGTCCTTATTATATTGATAAATCAACAACTGAAACTGATGTTGAGGGAAGTGAAGAAGAAAATAATAATGAAAATGAATTAGTGACTGAAACAAATGAAACCAAAGGAAAACAAGTAGGTGGATTAATAATTAAAGAAATTAATAAATCAGGTACTATATTAGTTTATAGTAAATTAGAAGCAGATAAATTTGATAAATATAAATACAATTCTACAAAGAAGAAGCTAACAATTGGTGTTAATTTAGATAATTTATTAATAATTTTAAAATGTATGTCTAATTTGGATAAAATGACTTGGGCTCTTGATGATGAAGATATTAATAAATTAATTATTATTTTGGAAAACACAGATAAGAAAGAAAAGAAAATTTTTAGATTAAATTTGTCTGATTTAGATGATGAAAAATTGGAAGTAGACCCTATACAATTTCCTTATGCTGCTTATTTTCCTGCATCTGACTTTCATAAATACTGTAAAGATATGTCATTAATTACTGAAAAAATAGAAATTAAATGTACTAATAATAAAGTATCATTTGGAATAAAAGGAGCTGATATATGTGATGCTGATTTTGAAATTTCAGAAACAAATGGTGGTTTATCAATAGATATTAATACTGATAATAAAAATGAAATTGTTCAAGGTGTATTTTCATTAAAATGGTTAAATGTGTTTACTAAATGTACCAATCTTTCTCCTCAAGTAGTTTTATATTTGAAGAATGATTATCCTTTAATTATTAAATATCAAGTAGCTGCATTAGGTGAGGTTAAGTTTGTTTTATCTCAAAAAGATACTAAGAATTAATAAATCTTTAAAAATATTTATATATATATTATATAAATGGGAAATGCTCAACCTATGCCTCAACAAGCACAAATTATGTCTTCTGTTCAACTGCCTCAACAAGCTATAGCACAATTACAACCACAAACTATGTCTTCTGTTCAAGTGCCTCAACAAGTTATGTCTCAACAAGCTATAGGACAATTACAACCACAAACTATGTCTTCTGTTCAAGTGCCTCAACAAGTACAAGTACAAGTACAACCACAAACTATGTCTTCTGTTCAAGTGCCTCAACAAGTACAAGTACAACCACAAACTATGTCTTCTGTTCAAGTGCCTCAACAAGCACAAGTACAACCACAAACTATGTCTTCTGTTCAAGTGCCTCAACAAGCACAAGTACAACCACAAACTATGTCTTCTGTTCAAGTGCCTCAACAAGCTATAGAAGAAGTACAACCACAATCTGTAACTATATTTAATGGTTGTAATTATGCAGGTAAATCAATAGTTCTAAATGTTGGAAGATATGATGGTGAACCAAATGGAATACCAGAAATACCAAGGAGAAGCAATGGCAGGTCAATAAAAATTCCTAAAGGATTAGAAGTATTTACTTATGGTAACTTAAATTTTAATGGTAACTATTTAAAATGGACTAAAGATTTAGGTTGTTGGGAACGTTCTACAATTGGATCAATTATTGTTCAGAAGAAAGGTACAAGTAAACCACCTGGCTCTCCAGTATCTCAAGGGTCTCAAGGGTCTCAAGGGTCTCAAGGGTCTCAAGGGTCTCAAGGGTCTCAAGGATCTCAAGGGTCTCAAGGAGATACTAATTCACAACCATCAATATATTCTAGTGGATTAAGTTTTTTTGAAAATGTTGAAAATTTTGAAAACTCATCAAATAATTCCTATTATATAATCATATTCGCTATAGTTTTATTAATTGCTTTCATCAATCGCGAAAGATTAATGAAAATGATTAAGGGTTAAACTTAAATAATTTACTCAGGAATATGGGCAATATAAATAATATCCATTCCCCACTTCTTTAATATAGCTTCGTTTAATAAAGCCAAGCTATTATCTTTACTATTTCTATTCCATATTTTTACAACACTATAATTATTCTTTTTTAAACAAATAGATAAACCAGTAATATCGTTTTGTTTTGATGATAACTTTTCAGCTATTAAATATACAGATAAATCATCCCATAATTCTTGAGCTTGATTTTCATGAACTTTATATGACCAACAACCACCTTTCTTATTATTATCATCTTCCCAAATTGGTGTAATATTCTTTTCCATTAAAAAATAATGTTTTTGATTTACTCCTCCAAATTTATCCCAATTATTATATAGTTGCCAAAAATCATTAACTGTTTCCATGGTATAAACGTTCTTGAAACCATTAATCTTCCAATTATCTTTATCTTGATGAAACCATAAAGACCATTGTCTTGGTAATTTATTTTCTAGTGTTAGAGTCTCCATTTAATAATTTAACAAGTGTAATCTTTAAATATATATAAATAATTTTTACAAATCAAATTAAAAGATATTTTCATTATATAAATAATGAATCTTTTTTTACAAATAAGAGAATTTTTAATAAATAATTTTTTTATTAGTATTAAAACTTTACAAATTAATGAGACAATAATTAAAAATAATATATTTTTTTATTTATTAAGACTAGTTCCATTTTTCATTTTAAAAGTTTTATTTGATTATTTCAATGTTAAATATATTTATTTAATGGATGATTTATATTTCTCTAATTATTCAAATGAAATAAAATTTTCACCTGTATTAATGTCATTTTATGGTTACTTACATATTTTAGATAATGATAAGATAAATTTAATGGAATCTTTTAAAAAATATAATTGTAGTATTCCATTGTGGTTTTTTCTTGAAAATGAAAAATTAAATAATATTAATATGTTAAATATTAAATATTTCAGTAAAGGTAAAATTATTGAAAAGAATATAATAATTAAAGATAATGAAGATAAACTTATATGTGATATCTTTTGAATATTTCTAAACAATTATAAAGAATATTAACCAATTATTTTAATGGAAATAATTAAAATATTCTTTATAATTATGTTATTTTTCTTACTAAGTTGGACTAATTTTTTCATATTTAGTATTTTATCAAGTTTGTATTATTATTACAAAAATAAAAAACAAGAATTAATTTCAAATAATCTAAATGTTAATTTATATAAAGTAATAGTTTTATGTTTTATTTTAATTACAGAGGCTGTAATTATAAATTGTAAAATGTTGTATTTAAAACTAAATAAAAATTTAATTGTTAGAACTATAACAAGACAACTAAGAAGATTAAATAATTTGTATTTAACTTTTAAAATATATGTTTTCGTTCATTTAATAAGTTTGATTATAAAATTTATAATGGGTAAACCAGTAGAGAGTAATATTAGACCTGTTAGTGTGCTAAGAAATCAGAAAGATATTGATGATTTTTTGAGTAAATTGGGATAAAAATTTTTATCAAAATTAAAAAAATTTGATAAAAATATATAAAAGAATTATATCTATATAGTTAATGTCGAATAATAACTTAGTAATATCTCAAGAAGATATTGATAAATTGATTGATTTATACTATAAACAACCAAGAACGTTATATGAACATTTATTTGGTTCATATAATCAACTTATTGAAGAGAATATTCCTTATAGTTTAGTACAAGAACCTAATCATTTTTATCAAAATGTAATTGAGAACAACATATATTTACATGGATTTAAGTGTATGAATATTAGAATTAAACCTCCTACTTTTGATAATGACAATGAAATAAAATTTCCGTCTGATGCAAGAAAAAATCATTTAAATTATTTTGCAACTATTGTTTGTGACGTAGTTCAAGTATTAGAAAAAGTAGATATTTTGACTGGTGAAAAGACACTTAAAGAAATCGGTGAAGTCGAAAAAGAAGCAGCTATTGGTAATATTCCTATAATGGTAAAATCTAAATATTGTTCAACTCAAATTAAGAAAGATTTACATGGTGAATGCAAATATGATCCTGGTGGATATTTCATTGTAAATGGTCAAGAAAAAGTTGTTATGTCAATTGAAAAAATGGTTGATAACAAGCCATTGGTTTTCCTTAAAAAAGAAACTAGTTTTCCTAGTGGTTTTATCTACACATGTCAAATAAATTCAAGAAAAAATGATTGGGCAGATAACTTACAAATTGTAACAATTAAAAATAAAAAGGAAAATGATTTAGTTATTACTACATCATCATTAGTTGAAGTACCTATATTTATCATGTTTAGAGCTTTAGGTGTAGAGTCTGACCAAGAAATAATGTCCAAAATAACATATGATTTAAATGACATTAAAATGATAAATTTATTACGTTCTTCTATGGAACATTCAATTGATGATTTAGGAAATAATATTAAAACTCGAGAAGAAGCAATTGAATATTTAGCATCTAAATTAAGAAAAAACAGAATGATATCTCAAACTGATGAAGAGTTAGCTAAAATTCAAAGAAGAATGATGTTAGAAAAGATTTTAAGACAAGATTTCTTACCTCATTTAGGTGAAGATATTCCTAAAAAGATTTGTTATTTAGGTCATATGTTAAATAAATTATTAAGTGTTTGGTTAGAACGTAATGACCCCGATGACAGAGATGCATTACAAAACAAGCGTATTGAAACACCTGGTATTTTAATTGGTCAACTCTTCAGACAAAATTGGAAGAAAATGTTAAATGAGATTGGTAAATTATTTGCAAAGAAAAATCAATCTGATGAAAATCCAATTAATGTATTAAATCAAATTAAACCAGCTATTATTGAACAAGGTATCAAAACCGCTTTAGCAACTGGTATTTGGGGTATGAACAAAACTAAAAAAGGTGTTGCTCAGAGTTTACAAAGATTGTCTTGGGTGCAAGCAATTTCTTATTTACGCAGAGTAATGGCACCTTCTTTAGATGCTTCTACAACAAAGGTTACGAGTATAAGACAGGCACAGAATTTACAACTCCAATTCTTATGCTGCGCGGAAACACCAGAAGGTCAAAAAATCGGCATAGTCAAATCACTCGCAATGATGTCAACTATATCTCATCAAAATGGTTCACAATATGAGGTTGTTCAAGCAGTTTTAAAACTAACGAAACTAAAACATCCTGCTGATATTGATCCATTACAAATGAAATCACATACCAAAATATTTATTAATGGTGATTGGATTGGAGTCTGTAAATTAACAGAAACTAGTGAAGTATACGATTTACTGAAATCAAAAAGAAGAAGCGGTATTATTGATAAAAACACAACTATATGCCTTGATTATACTAAAAGAGAAATCAAGATATTCTACGATGGAGGTAGATTAATTAGACCAATTTTAGTAGTTAATAATAATAAATTAGGAATTACTAAAGAAGTATTAGAAGATGTTGATAAAGAATTAGCTGCCAAAGATTTTGCTAAAGGTTGGAGGCGCTTATTATCTAAATATACTGATTTAGTAGAATATGAAGATGTAGAAAGTTCTAATTATATAATGTGTGCTGACCGATTTTACAGACTAACAGAAACAGAAGAAAACAGAGATAGAAAGGTAGAATATAATGAAACTAGTAAAATTAATAGATATGGTGATTACCGTTGGATTAAATATACTCATTGTGATTTCCATTCTTGGACACAATTAGGTATCATCGCTGGTAATATTCCATTTAGTAATCATAATCATTCTGGTCGTAACATTATTCACTTCTCACAGGCCAAACAGGCGATTAGTGTTTATTTGACCAGTTATAAAGATAGAATGGATATTTCCCAAGTTCTGTTTTATCCCCAAGTACCCATTGTAACAACCAAGACAATGGAATATAACAATTGTTTAGATTTACCTTATGGTGAAAATGCAATTGTTGCAATTGCATCGTATAATGGATACAATCAAGAAGATAGTATGGTGTTCAATCAAAGCGCCATCGACAGGGGTATTTTCAGAGCAGATACATTAAAGAAATACCATTCAGAAATTGACAAGAACCCTTCAACCAATCAAGATGATATCTTTACTAAACCCGATAAAAATAAGGTAGCTGATATTAAACAAGGTAATTATGCCAAATTAAGTGACAAGGGTTTTGCACCCGAAGAAACAGAAATTACTAATGAAGACTTTATTATTGGTAAGATTTCTCCAATTCAACCTACTGGTGATAGTAATAAGGTATACAAGGATAGCTCTGAAATATTTAAATCTAATGTGGATGGTGTAATTGATAGAGTACATACGGGGATTTATAATGCGGAAGGGTATGAGATGTATAATGTGAGGGTACGGATGGAGAGGGTGCCTGTGATTGGGGATAAATTTAGTAATCGCCATGGGCAAAAAGGCACCCTTGGTATCGCCTTACAACAAAAAGATATGCCATTCACATCGGACGGGATGGTACCAGACTTAATTATGAACCCTCACTGTTTTACAGGAGAAACTTTAATAAGTTTACCAAATGGAACTGCCAAGAGACTTGATACTTTTTCTGAAGACGGATTAGAAAAAGTTATTTCTTGGTGTCCAGAAAAAAAGATGTCAACAATGTCTTATTCAGTTGGTCTTGAATCAAAGGGTGAAAAAGAAATTATTAAATTAACATTAATAGATGGAAGAGAATTAAAATGCACACCTGACCATCAATTTAAGGTACTAAGAAATAATGAAGTACTTAATAAAGAAGCAAAAGATATTGATTTTGAAGATAAATTAATTATGACTCCAATTGGTACCGAAGATAAGTCATACGAAGAAGAAGATGAATGGTCTTTAGAATTTGATGATTTTAAATTTAATATGGAAAATGATAAGGAGAGAGAAAGAAGTTTAGCATTTGCAAGAATACTTGGATATGTACATACTGATGGTGCGTTATCAAAAGTAAATCGCTCAAATGGTTATACTGAATTTAAATGTGTTGTATATATGGGTTCAATGATAGATGTTTATAGTATATTAGATGATATTGAACTTGTAAGTGGAAAGAGACCTAAAGTTCAAGATAATTATTCAGAACATACAAATTGTTCTACCTATAATATCAACATCAGCAATACTTTTGCAAAGGCTTTAACAACTCTTCCTGGAATGACAACTGGAAGAAAAACAACACAAGAAACAAATTATCCTGATTTTCTATTTGAAGAATCATGTCCTAAATCAATAATCAGAGAATTCTTAGGAGGATGCTTTGGTGGAGATGGTTGGGCACCTCATTATACTTCTGGTGAAAAACATGCATTCACTAATGTTAAATTTTCACAGGCTATATGTAGTGAATTTAAAGAATCTATGGAAACAAAATTAAATCAATTCATAAAATTAATGAACAAAGTTAATGTAGAAGCAGAAATATGTAGAATGCGCGAATGTGTAAAAGATTCTCAAGAATATATAGATAGACCTAGAACAAGCTTTGAATTACAAGTTAAATCTAACGAAGATTTTAGAAAGAATATTGGTTTCAGACATTGTATACAAAAATTATTAAGACTAGATATTGCATGTGCCTATGAAAACTATTGTAACCAAGTTAAGAAACAACATAATAATATGATTGCTAGAGTAAATGAAAATATGGAAATTAAACCAAATATGAAAGAAGCTTTAGAAAAAGGAAAAGAAGAATTATATAAAAATGAAAAAATATTAAATGAATATTATTCTTTATTAACACCTACTTTAGCTCACAATAGAAGAAAAGCTAATAGATCAACTGAGATAAATGTATTTGATTATAATTATATGGAAACAGCAGAAGAATTTATTAAATTATGTGGTGCGGATTCTTGGTTTGATAAAGGAACTTATATTGTAAAAAGAACAGATTCTCATATACCAAATTATTATTTAGGAATTATGAAGAATGAAAAAGCTGAAATGGAAGAGGTATTTGATATTGGTGTAATGGAATACCATCTATTTATTGCTAATGGGTCGACTGTTTCAAATTGTTTACCCAGTCGCATGACAATAGGTCAACTCGTCGAATGTGTAGCCTCCAAGATAGGTGCCATCGAAGGTCACTTCGTGGATGGAACACCGTATTGTGACTATGACGTTCGCAAATTACCAGAAAAATTAGAAGCGCTTGGCTTCAATAAATACGGTAACGAGGTTTTATACTGTGGTATGACAGGTAGAAAAATGGAAGCAGAAATATTTATGGGTCCCACTTATCAAGTCAGATTGAAGCATATGACTGCTGACAAGTACCATTCAAGAAGCAGAGGACCAAGACAAGCATTGACACGCCAACCTTTGGAAGGCAGAAGCAGAGACGGTGGTCTCAAAATAGGTAAACCATTTTGCCTAAAAGTCCTGTGGCAACACATGGGCTAGTCCGCGTTGTGGCGGGCAACATTCCCTAATTGCGGGAAACTCCAGAAAAACGTGAATTATAAAAAAATCTCTTAAAGACTTGACAACTTTAGTATTAAGTATTAATGGAAAAAGACAAATTATATAAAATTAAAAATTTTACAAACTATAAAATAACAAAGGATGGAAGAGTGTGGAGCATATATACTAATAGTTGGAAACCACCACATTTAACTAATGGCTATGAAAATGTTACATTAAGTAATAATAAGAAAATGGCAGTTCATAGATTAGTAGCATTAACTTTTATTCCTAATCCAGATAATAAACCGTACGTGAATCATATAGATTCTAATAAAACTAATAATAAATTAGAGAATCTGGAATGGGTAACACAAAAAGAAAACTGTGCGGCACATGGAAAAGAAATTAGTCATCCAAGAAAAGTAATTCAAAAAGATAAAGATGGTAAAATAATGAACAGTTATGATTCGTTAATAGAAGCAGGAAAAGCAATTGGTTTTAGCCCTTCTGCAATATCTAAAGCTGTATTAAAAATTAATAATACGGCTGGTGGATTTATATGGGATTATGAAGATATACATACCGAAGAATTAGATGTAACTAAAGGTAAACCAATATACGATACTCCAAAATATTGCATATTTAAGGATGGTACAGTTTATAATACTGTAAGAAGAGCTAAAGTAAAACCAATAAAAAATGCTTCTGGATATTGCTATGTAACAATTAGCAATAATGAAACAAAACGAAATCATTATGTTCATAGATTAGTAGCAGACCATTTTATTGAAAATAAAGAAAAGAAAAGTCAAGTCAATCATAAAAATAAAAAAAGAGATGATAACAGAATTGAAAACCTTGAATGGGTTACTGGTTCTGAAAATATGAAACACGCTAAATCTAAAGTACTAAATTTATAAGGAAACTTATAGGTGGCTAATGCTAACTACATTAGGTATAGTAATAATCTTTAGAATATGGACAATCCGCAACGAAGCCCCTAAATACGCTATGATTAGTATACGGGGAACGCTCAACGACTATATAGGAATGGGTATGAGAAGTCTAATCAACTTCAATGATTATCTAAGATAGAGTCTTGCCCTACAGAAATGTAGATTTAAACTTAGTTATAAATATCCCACAATAATAGGTATTTGTAACGAATTTAAATGTCTGATGGTTAATAATAGAAATTTTAAAACGTTTAAAATCATCGGATGGAATCCTTCAGGAAATGGAAAAAGATGCAATGATCGCCCATGGAATGGCTCAATTCATCAAAGAAAGAATGATGGAGACCTCAGATATTACGAAGGTGTACATCTGTGACGAGTGTGGTTTATTCGCCGCCAAAGTAATCGACAAAGATTACTACTGGTGCAAAGGATGCCACAACTCAAACAGAATCAGTGCAATAGTAATGCCTTATGCCGCCAAATTATTATTCCAAGAATTAATGTCTGTAAATATTGTTCCTAGAATTAGAACGGAAAGAACGATATATGCAGATGAAACATGATAAACAGTAATTAATTTATAAAAATTGAAATTTAAAACTATTAATAGTATTAAATTAAAATTATGGCTAACATTAAATTTACAGAAACTATTGCTGATTTACTTCCTCATCCCCAAGTGCTTAACTTCCACGTGGGTATGCCAGTTTTACCTGATTGGGTTGGTACTGGTCTTCGTCTAATGATGGGTGCAGGAGACCTTAACCAAGGTGGCATTCCTAACATTAAAAGGTTTGATACATACGATGTATTCTTCTGTCTACCGTGGGACTGGGATGGGTCACTTCGTCAAAATGTTGAGTATCTGATTGCACACCGTCCGCGAACTCTTCTTTGTTTCATCGATAACAATAATTATGAACATGTTAAGAAATTCATTACACTATTTGCTGGACGTTTTTCTTTCATCGACGGATTTGGAGGTCACACACCACATCTTAGTCCTTTGAAGGCTTCAATACTTCTTGGTGACGGTGGTATAGCAACTAACATGTACGAGCACGCAGAAACGGTTATATCATTAGATGAAGTAAACTTTTGGCTCGATAATCAATATTTTAAAAGATTTGGTATTAATTCAGATATCATCACTGGACTTATAAATCCAACATATAATTCTTCACAAGAAAACGAGTTGAAGCAACGTCTTCAGGCAAAAGCAATTGAGCTTTCCGACAAGAACAAACAAATAGTTTTATCAAATGAAATGCTTGAAAAGATTAGCACGTATTCATTGCGCGAGCTACAGTACCTTATTCGTGAACTTCTCTTTGAACAATATTGTCCACCAAACATGGTGGGAAGCTGGGTTACGATGCAAAAAGACTGGTTAAATCAGTCTAGGCAAAATGTATTTATCTTTACTAAAGTTCCGTTCGACTTTAAATACGATCTACTCGAAACCTATCGTGTTTGTCATGGTGAAGATAACGAGCAGTATATAAAGGCATGCAAGTTAATCGATTTCATTAAGAAAGGTATTGAAAAAACAACAAAAGATGATACATGTTGTATGACTGTGTATGTATTAAAAAAGTGGTATTATACTTACAAAAAACTTGTCCAAAATATAAGTTAGAAAATATCTTTTCTTTAATCATGTAAAAATAAAAATTTATTTAAATAATTAATAACTATCTAAATTATATATGGAAGTAAATTCTAATAGTATTAAATTAGATAATACAACTCAAGTTAGCGATGATTCAAATTTAGGCGTAAATATATCCGCTAAAACAGGTACAGAAGCATCCGCTACTATTGATTCTACTCAAGCTGAAGTTTCATATTCTAACACAACTGAAGTAAGTGCTGATAAAAATTTAGGTAACGAAAACGTAGATGTTAATGTAAATATATCTGCAAAAACTGGAACTGAAGCATCTGCTACTGTTGACTCTACTCATGTTGAAGTATCATATTCTAACACAACTGAAGTAAGCGCAGGGATTAGTGTAGGGAATGATTATGCAGAAACTAGTGTAACTGTATCTGCTAAAACAGGAACTGAAGCATCGGCGGGTGCTGGTTTAGATGGAAACAATGTTTATGCAGAAGTATCATATTCTGATACTACTGAAGTCAATGTAAATGTAGATGGTAGCATAGGTTATGAAGGTGTTGGTATATCTGTATCAGGTGACGCATATGCTAAAACTGGTACTGAAGTTGAAGGTAATATAAAAGTAGGTGAAAATGGTGTAAATGTTGGTGGAAATGTTTCTACTGGTACTTGTGTAGGTGTTGATGGCGAAGGTACTGTTGATTTACGCGAAGCTTCTGTAACTGCTGGTGCTGGTGTTAGTGTTGGTGACCATTTTGAAGCTGGTGGTTCGGGGCAAGCAACTTTTGAAGATGGTAAAGCAACAATTGGTGTAAGTGGTGATGTTGCAGCTTTAATTGGTTTAGAAGTAGATGTAAGCGTAACTATTGATACAAATCAAATTCAAGAAGATGCAGAAGCTTTAAAAAAATTTATTGAATCAGAAGAAGTTGCTAAAGCTAAAAAATTAGCAGAAGAAGCTGCTAGAAAACAAGCTGAAGCTGCACAAAGAGCTGCAGAGGAAGCAGCTGAACAAGCTAGAATACAAGCTGAAGCAGTACAAAAAGCTACAGAAGAAGCTGCTAGAATCGCTGCAGAACAAGCTGCTGCTGCACAAAGAGCAGCAGAAGAAGCCGTTAGAAAAGCTGCTGAACAAGCTGCAACAGTAGAAGAAGCCGCTAGAAAAGCTGCAGAAAAAGCTGCTAGAAAAGCTGCAGAACAAGCTGCTGCTGCACAAAGAGCCACAGAAGAAGCTGCTAGAATAGCTGCAGAAAAAGCTGCTAGAAAAGCTGCAGAACAAGCTGCTGCTGCACAAAGAGCCACAGAAGAAGCTGCTAGAATAGCTGCAGAACAAGCCGCGGCGGCAAAAAGAGCCACAGAAGAAGCTGCTAGAATCGCTGCAGAACAAGCCGCGGCGGCACAAAGAGCTGCGCAGATAGCCGCTAATTTAGCAGCAGAACAAGCTGCTGCAGCACAAAGAGCTGCACAAGAAGCCGCTAATAGAGCAACAGAAGAAGCAAAGAAAGCAGGTAATTCAATCTCTAATACTTTTAAGAAAATATTTCATTTCTAAATTATATAAAAGTAAATTTATATAATTTATTATATGACTAGTTTAGAAAAGAAAACAAAACGTCTTAATGTTATTGATCTCAAAGAAAATTATCCTGAGGATTTTGGAAGATTTGTAATGGCTCTTAAAAATTTACAAGAATCAGATGATTGGTATAGAATTTGTGGTATTCATGGTAATACTTTTAAACCAAATGATCCTGAGGTATTATGTCCTACAGACCCAAAAATAGTTCAAGAAATAGCTGAAACAGGAGAACCTGTTTATTGCAAACATAAAGTATCTTCTTTTATAGCATGGCATGTTCCCTATATTTATCAATTTGAATTATTATTAAATAAATATAATCATTCTCATAATAAAAGTTATATAGCATTACCATATTTAGATTTAACTAATTTTAATAATGATTTTAGTTTTTTAAACAACCCAAAAATAATTATTACATATCATGATAAAAAAATTATTATTGATAATCCTCTAGCATCTGCTTATTATTATGTTGATGGTGTAAAAACTAAAATAACGAGAGAAGGTTATTTAACACCATCAAATGATGCACAACTATTACAATTGAAAACAGTAAAAAAACAATTAAATAATACATTATATGCAAAATCTTATGAATTTTTTAGTTCAGAAGTTGTTAATTACGAAAAATTAAATCAAATTACTACATATGTTCCATTGGAAACACCGCATAATACACTTCATGATGTTATTGGAGGAGACAGTGGTAATATGGGAGATATTACAATTTCTGCTTTTGACCCAATATTTTGGTTACATCATTGTAATATGGATAGACATTTTTATACTTGGTTATTTGAAAACACGGACCATTTTAAATGTTCTATCTATCCTAAAAAAATATCAGAAAAAGTATATGACTCTACTCAAGCTCCTTTTTTTAAACCAGAATTTAGTGATAAATATGGATGGGAAAATGCAGGCAATAAATATATGTTATTAAAAGATACATTAAATGTTCAAGACTTACCTTACACTTATGATATTATTAAACCAAAATCTTATAAAGAAGTTAAATCATTTGTAGAACTAATTGATATTCCTATACCAATGGAAACAGTCTTAATAAATGTTTATATTTATCTAAAATCAGAAACTTTGGATAAGGATAAAAATTTTGCTGGTTCAAGTGTATGGCTTGGAATAAATAGAACAAAAACATTTTGCGAAAGATGTCAAGTTACTAGAACAAATGTTCAAATTGATATAGATGAATATGTAAATGAAAATAATATTACTAAAAATAATATAGATAACTATAATATTATAGTAGAAGGAAGAGGTAGATTAATCAAAAACTTAGGTGAATATAAAATTTATACTTTAGAAGAATTAATTAAAGATGGGTCATATGCAGTCGTTATTTAGATTAATTCAAGCATATATTAATCACCATTTCCATTAAAAAGGCTATCTTTAGCATAATCTTTAAGTAATTTCATTAATTCTGCTTTGGATTCTGGATTATAAGTTATTACATTTTTTGGAGTTATATTTAATTCTCCATTTTTAATAAATTCAGATATTATCTTATAACTAAGAATTAATTTATTTCTGATAGTTGACGCCTCGTTCATTCTTAAATCAAAATATAAATCATCTAACACAGATTTATCTATTTCATTTTTATTTTCTAAATTTTTTTTAAATTTTGTTAATCTATTTTCTAATGATTCTTTTTGACTATTATCAAAATTATTAATTAAATCTGTAATATAAGATTCTTGTAATTTAGAATCATTATCTAAATTTGAAGAAATAAACTTTTTAACTGATTCTAAATTATCGTTTATATCATCAAAAGTTTCAATAGACCATTGGTTAAAACAGAAATATAAAACAAAAAGTAATATTAAAACCAAAATATAAATATAAATATTTTTCATATATATATTTATATAGATTTTTTAAATTTTATATTTTTTTAAAACTAGTCTAATATAATTATATAAAATGGGTAATGAATATATGGATCCCAATAATCCTGCTTTTTTAAGAGAGGATACAACTATATCAAAGTATTTAAAAAATTTTATGTTAAATAATTATAAATTTATGAATTCAAATGAAGAAATAGTTAAGAATTTTCATAAAAAGAAAGCTTGCTGCTTAGGTAAAAATAGTGTTCCTTTTGGATTACCTTCTTACAATCCAAGTACAAAAAAAGTAGTGACATCTTTATTAAAATTAAATATTTTTCCAGATAATAATCCAAATACTTTAAAAACTAATTGTAATGAATATACAGGTGAATTTGATTCAACATCAAAACAACATATACCAAATCAAAGTTGTGATGTTTTTTATGATAAATATTGTGGTAATGTATATAATGAAAGAGTCAAATCTTATACTAATGACTCTAGATTTTATGGACCTTACGATATAATCCCAGGTGATTTTAAAAATACATTATCAATAGGTAATGAATTTCAAGATTGTAATTGTTTAAATAGTGCTTTTCAAAAAGTTCCTAACATAAGTGTTGATACTACAAATATACCTAAAGATAATGATACATTAGCCCAAACATTAGATAAACGTTGTTCTGATCCTGGATTAAGTACAAATACTTATATTAAAAAATATAGTAAAAATGAAGGAGGTTGCTTTAATAAAATTACAGTTGATGGAATTGTAAGTGACTCAAAATATCCATCTATTTATGCTAATGCAATAAGAAAGTGTACAATTACACCAGATGATATGAAACAAATTCAAGACCAATTATCTGTACAAAAAGCCGCTTTACAACAAGCTCAACTTGATTTTCAAAATCAAAAAGCTTTATTAGATAAACAAATTATAGACTTGAATAATCAAAGAAAATCAGCAGAAGATAGTTTAACTCAATTAAAGATTCAAAAAGAGCAAGAAAAGGCTGCTCTAGTGGCACAATTTGATAAAGATCTTGTAGATCTTAGAAGTAAAAATAAAGCAGAAACTGATAAATTATTAGTTGATTTTGAAGCTCTTAAACAAAAGAGTATTGATCAAATTACAGCTAAATTTCAACAAAGAGAGGATGATTATATTTCTAAATTGAAAAATATAGAAACTAATATGAATCTATTGAAAGTTCAAGAAGAAAAAAGAACGAATGATTTACTTTTAGAATTTCAAATAATGAAGCAAAAAAGTATTGACCAAATTACTGCTCAATTTCAAAAAAGAGAGGATGATTATAGAAATAAATTAATTACTATTGAACAAAAAACAAAAGATTTAGAATTAAATGAAGAAAAAAGAACTGCAGAACTTATAAAAGAATTTCAATTATTAAAACAAAAAAGTATTGACCAAATATCTGCTCAATTTCAAACAAGAGAGAATGATTATTTAAATAAAATTAAGACCATTGAAGCAGATACAGCTAAATTAAAAGCTGACGAACAAGCTAGAGTTAAAAGTTTAATGGCTGATTTAGAAAAACAAAGAATTACTATGGAACAGAAATTAAAAGAATTGTATAATGAGAGAGAAGCTTATTATAAGAAAACAATTGACCAATTAGTTATTGACAATGAAACAAAAATGAAAAATTTAGAAGCAGCAAATGCGGCTAAAATAGAAAGTTTAAATAAAGATTATGCTCTTAAAATGGCTGATGTTGAAAAACAAAAAGCTGAATTAAATAAGCAGTATGAAGATTTTAAAGCGCAAACACAAAAGAATATGGATGAATTAAGAGCTAAATTTAATGATACAACTATTATGTATGAAAGACAAGTTAATGGTTTACAACAACAAATAACAGATAAAAATAACCAAATCAAGAAAGATTTGGCTGATTTAGAATTAAAATTTAATGCTGATGTTAAAAATCTTTCTAGTGAAAATGATAATAAAAAAACTTTATTAATTCAACAAACAAATTTACAAATTGAAAAATATATTGATAAGTATAATAATCAAAAAACAAGTATTGATCAAGATTTTGAACAACAAAAAGCTGCTAAAAAAGCTGCTTTTGAACAAGCATTAGTAGATCAACAAAATTATTATAATAAACAAATTGATTCTATTAAAAAAGGAAATTCTAATATAAATGACCAATTAGCAGGAATGTCTGCTGATTATAAAGCCGCTTTAGAACAAAATCAATCACAATATAGTAAAATGGTTAGTGATTATTCTGCAAAGAAAGATGCTATATTAAAAGATTATGAAAAAAATAAAGCTGAGATGGAATCTAAATTTTTTAATACATTAAAAGAATTAGAAGATAAAAAAATGGCAACTATTAAACAAAAAGAATTAGAAACAAATGCACAAATTAATAATTTAAATAAATCTGTAGAAAATGTTAGAGATGAAGTAGAAAAAAGTTCTGTTATTTATAAGAAACAACTTGTTGATTTAATTACTGGTTTAGAAGACCAAAAAATAAGTGCTATTAAAATTAAAGCAGAAGAAACAAAAAGTGAAATCAATGCTTTAAATAAAACAGTTGAAGTTATAAGAGCCGATTTTGAAGCTAAATCTGCAGTATATAAAAAAGAATTACAAGATTTAATAGTTAAACTTGAAGATGAAAAAATAGCAGCAATTAAGAAAAAAGAAAAAGAAACACAAGACCAAATAAATGGAATGGCAAATTTAGTAACTAAAACTAGACAAGAAGTTGAAGATACATCTGAAATGTACAAGAAACAATTAAGAGATTTAATTGAACAATTAGAAGATGAAAAGATTAAAAAAATATCTGATTATGCTGCTAAAATTGATAATAGAATAAAAGAACTTGATGATAAATATAAAGAAGAAGAAATGAGATTATTGGTTAGAGTAGAAGAATTAAAGAAAGAAGTTATTTCTTCTGAAAATAAGTTAGTTGTTACTAAATTTAGTGAAAGTGAAATTCCTCCAGTTAGTAATTTTTATAGAAATCTATCAGGTGTTGTATCTATTTTACTAATAATATGTTTAATTTATATATTAACTCGTCGTTAAATAAAATTTTTAATATAATTAATGATATCATCGTTAATTATATTTCGCTCCTTAAGATATTCTAAATTCAATTTTTGATGAAAACTATAAGGTTCATTAAGTTTTTTAATATTAGCTCCATTATCTACAAGCATTTTTAGAACTGTTAATTTACGACTGAAAAATACTTCTTTCTCATCTAATTGATAATAACTAGCATTTTGATATAGTACTTTTGCAATAGGATATTCCTTATCATCACAGTATTTTTCATTCTTAAATCTAGTATTAAGTAAATACTTTAGATCAAATGACTTATTTAAATAATCAAATCTAAATTGTAACGATAAAGTAGCAATCCCAATATGAACTATATCATATAAAAGATGCATAAAATCTTCTTGTTCACTAACAATTAGTAAATTATGATTTACTTCTGGTAGAACTTCAACATCCGCTTTATTTATTTCAAGACTTTCTCCATTTTCATAAGTAATGCTAAATGATTCTTTTTTTTCTTCATTAATGCGACCAATTCTTTGATTAAAGCGATTGCGAATCCGTTTATTTTCATTTTCATGTGTATATTGCATAAATTATATTAATTAACATAATATGGATATTATTCAATTTTTTCTATATTTTTCATTACAAAAAATGGTTTGAAAAAAATTATAAGCCTTATCGTGCAGATTTATTAATGAAAATCGAAACAACAAAAATTAAAGAAACACTAGAGGCTGCAAAAGTTTACCAAGAAGCATTTTATGTATTACAAAATAAAAATTATTCATATGCAATTCACGATAATGCATTGATATGTAGAGATGTTTTTGGTAAAGGATGGGAAGGATTTAATTTCTCGGCAAATGAACCTCGTCCACTTGCCACTTATAAAGGTTTTCAATTTGGATGTCCTAAAGTAGGATGTATGGGTAATGTAATTGAATCAATTTGTAATTTGTGTAGTAGCGATATCTGTATGGAATGTCATGAAATTATTAGTAGTGATGAAAATCATACTTGTGATTCAGAAACTGTTAAATCTATTAAAGCAGTATATAGTGAAGCTAGACCGTGTCCTAAATGTTCTGCTTTAATATCTAAGATTGAAGGATGTGACCAAATGTTTTGTACTAGATGTCACACGACTTATTCTTGGAATACTGGTGAATTAATTACTGGTCATGTTCATAACCCTCATTATTTTCAATGGCTTGATGAACAAAAAAAAATATTACCAGTTCGTATCAATACTGGTTGTGATGAATTTATTAGTTATGAAAGATTAAAAAATATTTTTTCTATGTATCAATGTTCTAAGAAAGTTCCACCACTTCCATCAAGAAATACTGTCTTTGATAAATTTCCAAACATTGAACATTATAAATTAGCATTTATGAAAATACATGAGAATATTTTGCATGTTCGCGCAACTTCTGGTAATCATGCAAATATTCAAGACATTGATAATCTTGACTTAAGAGTTAAATTAATTTGCGAAGAAATAAATGAAAAAGAAATGAAACATGAATTATTTAACAGAGACTATAAATTTCACAGATACATTACATATTTTAATATCTATTTACTTGTTTTTCAAACAACAGGAATTTTGTTTGATAATCTTTGGGCTTGGCATCATTCTAGTGTAAAAATTGTAGATAAAAGTATTCTTAAGATGTCACCGTTAAATTATATGCATGAAATTTATTTTCAGATTCAAAAAATTCTTGAATATGGAAATGATTTATTGGATTATAATAATAAATGTTATGGAGAAGATCCTTTATTTATTAAATTTAACAGGTATCCTTTTCAATGAAATTTAAAATTTAGATCTTAATTCAGTATAAGGATATACTCCATCGTAATGACTTCCAATATATAGATATGAAGAACCTAAATTTTCATATGTATAGGTTTTATCACCTGCTATTTGTATACCATATTCAAATAATTTACCAATATAATTACCAGCCGGTACATAATCTGAATATATTCCAAATTCTGTAATTTTTGAACTATTTGATACCATTACAATTGGACATATTCCATTTTTATTATATTCAGTATTATCTATTCTTTTAACATTTAATATATATTTTAACATATATAAAAAAATATTATTTTCAAATACACACTTTATAATTTTTCCATCTATCTTTAATATATCTCCATCTATATTATTAATTTTACTATAAGTATCTTCTAAAATAAATTCTTTAATTTTAAATCCTGATAGTGTTCTTAATTTTTTTGAAAGTTCTAATAATCGTCCATTTATATTCCATTTATTACCTATAGTATCTCTAGCGCCAGCCATATTACTAGGACCTGATTTATATTCAGAAAATGGAGTTATTTCTACTTGTCTTTTACTATCATTAACTTGTTTATCTATATATGACATATATGAATCTTCTGTAAAAAAACATTTATTACCTATTTCTTGTTGAGGGCATTTATCAATATTATTATTTATAAATTGTTGTAATTTCAAATGTATAAATGTTCCTTGGATATAATCTTGTGTATTTACATTACCTTTATTTAATTTTCCATATTTATCAGCCATACATAATCTCCAAAATCCTCCCTCACTTTTCGATGAATAAACTGGAAATAATTTTTCATTATAATTTATTTTATTTATTGATTTTATTATTAATATTCCTCTATTATCATATGGTGTAGAATCATATGCTAATAAAGAAAATATATAATCGTCAATTTCAATTGAATTTATGGTACAATTATTAAATGGCTTTAAAATTTTTTCTCTTTTTGTTTCATATAATATATCAATTTGTTTACGTAAAATTTTTCTTTCTTGCCAGTCAGCTTCAATATCTTCTAATCTTTTAATTTCATCATCAATTTCATCACCACCATATTGATTTTTTTTTAAACTTAAATATTTATTTTTATATTTTAAATATTTTTGTTTATACATTACATATGTGAAGAAAATTTTATTTATTTTCTATATTTTTCATTACAAAAAATGGGATTATAAAAAGAATATAATGAACTTTCATTGCTAAATCTAATTCATTTTTAGGACTGTTTATATTTTTTATTATATCAGGTAGTGTAATTATTAAATAAAGAAAAGTCGCTTCAATTATATCATCAAAATTATCTTTATTACTTAAATGATAAGCTAAAATAATACCCAAAGTTAAAAATAATATTGATGAAAAAGTAAAATTAAATTCACCAATTCTAAATATTGAAACAGTTGTTAAATAACTTGCTCTACATTTTTCATCTATATAAAATTGTGACAAGCCCTTATTTAATAATAATGGATGAGTATTACTTGCAGTAGAAGAAATATCACTATCAGTTGATGTTTGATAAGCTATTCTTTCATTTAATGAATATACATTAATTAAATTATTACTTGATAAATTCTGAATACAATAATCTAAATGAAAATAAATGTTTCCTTTTAATAATTTTAAAAGTTTTATAGCCCCTTGTCTAGAAATTACATAAGCATGAAGTGCTAGAGCAATAAATGGTTTATTAATATAATCATTAATATTTCTATAATCAATATTACCTTCACCTAAAAATGAAAAAATAATACTTAATGTATTAGTTGATTTTTGACAACCAAAACAACCCAAATATAATAAATCAAAATTACTAGGTGTATTTTTTAAATTAATTGTTAATTTATCACTAAAATTATTATCAATTATTACATCGTCTTCAAAAATAATTGTATATGGTTGATTTGTTTTAAGAAATTTTTCCCAAGCTTTCATATGTGACATTGCAATTGCTATACTATTTTTAGAACCAAATAACGAGTATAATAATCTTGTATTTTTTTTGATTTTTTCATTTTGTAATTCTTTACCATCTACTGCTTCAATCCATCGTGCTAATATACCTTTATTCTCTAAATGGGTTATTAATTTATCAGGTTCTTTTAGACTAATTACAAATGCTTTGAACATAATTAATAAAACTTATTTTTATTAATTGTGTTAAACGGATAATATTATTTACGTGGGTCTTATCTTGATTCTCTTTAATGTAATTTTTTCTTTGGTTTGTCTTGATTTTAAAATATGATCAGTCATTAAACCAGCTTTAGCATCATCTTTAACAATATCCATTAATGCTTTTTGAATATTTTCTTTCTTTAATGGTTCTTGTGATTTTGATACATTTTTAGTTAATTTACCGTCGTTAATACCAATTTCTTTTTCACCTATATTTTCTAAATAAGCTAATATATATTCTTCTGCTTGTTTCTTTTCATCATTTATTTCTTTAGTAGTTTCTCGGATTTTTCTTAAACCATCATCAAGTTTTACCCATCTTACTATTTTTTGTTTGAATTCTTCAGATATATGTTTTTTTGGAGATTCAGCCATATTATATATATAAGATAGATTATTTTTATTTTTTTATATATATTATTTGATAAGTTGAATATATTAAATAAATTAAATAAAATTTATAAAAAATAATTTATTTATATAAATTATTTTTTATGACGTGAATCCATCAAAGTTTTTTCATTAGCATAAAGGTTTGATGTTGTAGTCGGGCTCTATGGTGCTATTATTCCAAGGTGATACAGTATACTTAGGAACATTGACGGCTCCTCTGATATCATAAGATGCATTCTTCAATGATTGACCAACAGTGTTGATACCAATAATATATTTATCAGTATTAATTAATTTATCATCGTTCATCTTGTATTTAGCTTGGGAAAAGTCAGTGTTGAACCAATCATCGTTAATTTCTTTGGGTAAATAATCTTTGGCATTATAGTTTTTTACGTTATTCTTCTTTAAATCTACAACATCTGTATTAGTGTTATCAGCAACAGGTCTTTCAAATGCATTATCTAAACTGGCCCCAGAGTAAGATTGTGTGTCACTAGGTTCAAATTGGTGAACTTTTTCAGATTGTTTTTGTTGTAATAAGGGCGAATTTAAAGGTACAGATTTTCTTTCTGTTTCACTTACTAATTGATTAATCATTTCAGGGGAAATTTCAGGATCACCATTACTGTCATCATGTGATGCGTGTTGTACTGAATTTGATTCACTTACACCTACAACTTCGCCAGTTTCAGATGAAACAGATTCTTTATTTCCAAAATTTTCTGTTACAGATTCAGATTCAGATTCAACTTGAGAACCTGCTTCAGACTCTTCTGCGTTTTCAAAATCTTCTTCAACTTCAGATTCTTCTCTTGAATTTGTGAATTTTTCTGTACTTACCTTGGTATTGGCAACTTTTTGTGTAGGTTGCTTCATTAAACAATATATTAAGAATAATAAAACTCCAATTAATAAAAGTGTAGAAAGATTATTGGGCATTCAGATATATTTAATCTTAGAAAAAAAATTTAAAGTTTTTATTTAGAACTTTTTCTAACTAATATAATCTTCTGAACTTTCTGATAAAATTATATATTTCGGTTTTACATAAATTTTATTAATTATATTGTCTTTTAATTTTAATTTAATAATATCACCATTTTCCAAGTAAGACAATGGAATTATTTTATTTTCCGATGAATATATAGTACAGTTTATACTACCTTTAATAATATTTGTATAATATAAATCATTATTTGATTCTATGATAAATTTATCACCTTCTATTTTCATATTTTTTATTGTTATAGATATTATTTTACTTTCTGTCATAATATTACTAATTATTTTTTATCTAAATAATTTTTAATTCCTTCATTAAAAGCTTTCCAAGTTAAACCAGCTGGTTTTAATAATATACTTGGTATTCCCATTTTTAAAGCTGTTTCGATATTTAAAGGACAATCATCAAAAAATAACATTTCATTAAAATTTAAACCATATGCTTTTTTTAATTCATTAAAATGTAATGTTTTTTGAGGTATTAATTTAAAATTTATATCGTGCCAATGTGAACCAGTACCGTATGCTTGTAAAAATCCATTATGTTCTTTACCAGCGTCCCATAATGTTTTCATTGATTTATCTTTTGTTTGAATAGGAGATATTTTTAATAATTTTGTAACTTGATTTTTGTATGGATTGTGTGTTGCGTATGCTACATCAATATTATTATCATAAAGCATACCTATTATTTCTTTAACATCAGGATAACAATTTGCTAATTTACCTTTATTATCATAAACATTCTGATTACTGTCAATTGTCCATTCTATATCTTTAATTTCATTAAAATTTTCATCATTAGCACAATTAAATGGCCATAATGTTTCATCTAAATCAAAAACAATAAGCTTTGGTACAATTTGATTTTTTAAATTTGTATATTTCTTTTTATATTTCTTATACTTTTCCTGAAAAGTCATACATATACATTATTATACAAATTAATTCTATACTATACCAAATAAAATAAAAATTGAATTAAAAAAATTATTTTATCTAATAAATTTATATGGCATATATGATTAAATATATAAAAGAAACTTTTCTCAAATTTAAAGATACTTATGAAAACGAAGTTTTTAATAATGAACAAATTGATATATTATGTAAAAATTGGATAGATATTCATTTTGTAAATAACAGAGTAGTCAATTGTCTATTAGTAAATTTAGATGATGATCAATTGGATACTATTTATGATTATTTGAATGATGATGAAAATATTAAAAAAATTAAAAATATTCATAAATTAAAAAATTACTTATTCTTAATTATTGATTCTGAAAAAGATAATATAGACTAAAAAATTGATTTATATAAAATTTAATTTATAATATATAATTATAATGATTAATTTTGAATATGATAACATAATTAATAAGGTTAATTTAGAATGGTTACCATTTTTTAAAGAAAACAAAGAAGATTTTCAAAAAATATTAAATGAATTAAATAAAATGACTAGAAAAATATATCCTAGACCACAAGATTTATTAAGGTCTCTTTTTTATCATTCCCCAAATGATATCAAATTATTTCTATTAGGTCAAGATCCTTATATTGGAGAAGAATCTAATTTGCCACAAGCAATGGGATTATCATTTTCTGTTCCTAAAAAACACAAAAAAATACCACCTTCTTTACAAAATATATTCAAAGAAATTAAAAATAGTTACCCTGATTATAATATTCCTAAACATGGATTATTAAAGCGATGGGCGAGACAGGAAAAAATATTATTATTAAATGCTGCTTTAACTGTTTATGAAAAAGAATCTAATTCACATGCAAAATTATGGTTAAATTTTACAAATAAATTAATTAAATGGTTTCAAGATAAAAATGATGGTTGTATATTTTTATTAATGGGTAATTTTGCACAAGGCAAAAAAGTTTTCATTGATGAGAAAAAACATAAGATATTTAATACGGTTCATCCTTCTCCATTGAGTGCTTACAATGGATTTTTTAATTGCGGTGTGTTTAAAAAAATTAATGATTATTTAGAAGAGAAAGGTGAAGAAATAATTGATTGGATAAGATAAGCTTTAGCTTATCAGGTTACTCTGTATTAGTAAAATATCCTGTTGCATCCCATCTTCCACCCATATTTATACCTCTCCTATAAGGACAATTTGTCTGGTCATACTTACAAGGCATATCCATTCCGTGCATACTATGCATTCCTTGTTTTCTACGAGGACAGTCTTTTCCATAAGGACAAGTAAAACGTTTATGCATATAACAAGGAGATTGTTCTACTTTTTCAAGTTTAGGTTTATAATTAGAAGTAATAATTTCAGTAGAGGAAAAGTTTTGTTTACTAGAATAGGTGCAAGAAATATTTTGGTCTTTCATTTGACAATTATATTTTAAACCATTGGGCATTTTTATTTTAAAATAATCCATTTGAATATAACATACAATAGATTTTAAAAAAACTTAATATTTTTTTTTAATATCTATTTGTTATTTTTTACTCTTTTTACTTTTTTCTTTTTATCTAATGATGCTTCTGTATATTCAATTAATGGTTTATATTTAATTAATAATTGAGTATCACAATTATCTTCATAATTAAATTCAATAGTATTTTTTTTAATAATTTGACAGTTATTCATTAAATGAACAGGGCCTACTAAAACACCATTTTCTTTACGAATTTGTTCATTATTCATTGTTGCGCAAATAACTTTTTTTTGTTCTGGGAAAAGGGATAAATATTTTGGTTTTTGAATAATCACTGGTTGTAAAGCTAATCCATTTATTATATCATTTTTATTATTTAATGAACACAATCTTGATTGCATATTTATATAGTAGAAAATTAGTTTTTTAGTATTATTATTTTTATAAACAAAAAAATATAAAAATATAAAAATATAAAAATATAAAAATATTAAATAAAATATAATATAATTTATATAATGAGTAATATTCCTAATTGTAATTTATTATATAATGGAAAAGATATTTATAGTTCAACAGCTTCTGGTATTGGAAGTGGAATAGGCGGATTTTTTGGTATGATTCTCAATAGTGTTTTATTTGTAATTTTATTAATAATTTATTTATTAAGTAGAAATAATATTGTTTTGCTTTTTACAATTCTTTCTCTTGCAGGTGGAATTTATTCTTATTATAAAATGACATCTGGTGGGAAAAATTTACCAGAAAGACCTTGTATCAAAAACGGCGTAATTTTAAATTAGAAAACTATAATCATTATTTTAATTAAATAAATAATTAAAATATTTTTTAACATATTCGTTACTAAAATTAGATTTCCTAAGTTGTAATATTATGAAAATTTTACTTGGTTTTTTAGTTTTAGTATGTAATTTTAATATATTTATGACAAAACCTAAAAATATTAATTTATTTTTTATTAGACATGCAAAAGGTTATCATAATGATGCTGCTGTTAAATTTGGTTCATTTCAATATGAAAACGATGAATGGTTTGATGCTGAATTAACAAATGAAGGTATAAATCAAGCAAAACAATTATATTATAAAATAGAAAATATAAAACCAGATTTAATCTATTCATCGCCATTTTTAAGAACAATACAAACTATGGAATATTCGGTAGGACATAATTTTGCTAATATACTAATTTTATTGGATGATAATATTCGTGAAACAATTAATGGACATCCTTGTAATTGTAGACATAATAAAGATTTTATTATTAATTATACTACAAATCTAAATAGAAATTTTAATTATGACGGTATTATAGATTCTAAAAAAAATTTTGAAAAAATACCAAGTGATTTAATAACAAGAGGAAAAAAATGGTTTAATGATATGTTAAATTTTATTAAAGATAAACCATATATAACAAATATAATAATTTTTACTCATGGTTCATTTATTAAGTATTTTTTAAATAGTCATTTTTTTAGTAAATTAAATAAAAATATAAAATGTAAAAGATATCCACCAAATGTAGAAATTTGTCCAATACAGATAAAGAGTGGCTAATACAGATAAAAAGTGGCTAATACAGATAAAAAGTGGCTAATACAGATAAAAAGTAAAATTTATAAATAAAAGTTGAATAAAAACTCATTTAAAGAAATACTATATCTATAAATAGGTTATGAACAACTCATTAGATAATTATCTTGATATGTCAGATGATCAAATAGACAATTTACTCTTTGGAATGGATTTAAATAAAAAGATAGAACCAAAGAAAAAAGTGTGCAAGTCATGTAAGAGCGACAAATTAGTCGTAGATAACATTAAGGGGTATTTAGTATGTCAAGATTGTGCTGTAATAAATCAGGAGTTTTTAGATGAAAATCCAGAATTTATTAACGATGAAGAGAATAATGGTAATGGAGCTTCCAGATATGGATGTCCATCTAATTATTTCTTTCCTAAATCAGCTCTTGGTACTAAAATAGCAACGAAAGGTTATAATAAAGTAAGCGCACTTCAAAGACAAGGACAAATGCCTTATCGTGAGAAGAGTTTATTAGAAGTATTAGAAAGAATCCAATCAAAATGTAAAAAATATAGTGTATCTCAATCAATTATTGATTCAGCAAAAATTTTATACAAAAAGGTAAGTGATAGTAAACATATTAGAGGAAAACGTAAGGGAAAGAATATGATTATGAGATGTATTAATCGTCGTTCAATGATTGCATCTTGTGTATTTTATGCATGCAAATTACAAAAAGAACCAAGGAGCCCAAAAGAAATAGCAGATATTTATGATTTAGAAATCAAACATGTTCATCGCGGTTGTCGTAAAATATTAGATTATATTGATTTGAATTCAACATTCTATCAAATTAGAAATTCTCAAGCAGCAGATTTTATCGAACGTTTAGCAAAAAAATTAGATATTGATAAGAAATTTATAGAAATATCAAAAGATGTCTGTAATAATATCCACAAATTAGATATTGCATCTACACATGAACCACCCTCTGTAGCAGCAGGGTGTATTCTACTGGTAGCAAACACATATAATTTAACAATTAGTAAAAAACAAATTTCAGAGATATTTGATATTTCTGACGTAACAATATCAAAGACATATCGTAAAATCTATCCCTATTATAAAATAATTTTAAATAATAAAGTAACCGAATTAGTTTTACAAAAGAAAAATTCAATGGTAAATCCAGATAAAGTAAATGTATCAGAATCTAATTTAGTATTGAAAGAACAGTTAAAGAAAGAATTATTAGAAGAGATTGATGAAACTGAAGAGACAGAATCAACTGAAGAATCAGAATCTGAAGAGGAAGAAGAAGAAGAAGAAGTTGTAGTTGTAAAGAAAACAACTAAATCAAAAAAGAAAGAAATAGTTATATAATTAGTTTAATTTTATTTATAAATAATATTTTATAAATAATAGTATATGCTTTCAGATATTTCAAATATAAATAATCATTATGATTTAATCTATATAACAACAGCAGTTATATTAATAGATTTAATAGTAATTTTAATAGCGAAAAAAACAAATAAATTAGGACAACAAATTAATGTTTGGTATGATAAATTTGGTATGACAGCTGTTTTATTAGATGTAACAATAATAATAATAGGTTTAATTATTACCAGATATATATTTAGTATTTTTAATTTAAAATTTAGTCCACAATATTTTATAATAGTATCATTAATTGTTCAATTAATTCATGATATATTATTGTATAAATTAGTAATTGAACCTACTCCAAAAGGAATAAATAAAATTATAGATGTTTATAAAGATTACGCTGTAGAAAATGGTGGAAAAATTATATTAGCAGATTCTGCAATGGTACTAGGTTCTGGATTAATAGCAATGTATTTGAAGAGTCAAGAATTTGAGACTACAACTACAATTTTAGTGGTATCATTATATATAATTCCTTATTTAATTAAATAGGAATTTAGAAACGGCCTTCATTAACTTTAATTCTACATAGTTAATTATCAAGAATTATTTGATATATCATAGGAATATGGTTAGAATGTTTTTTTCCAGTTTGGAATGATTTGTATCTCCATAAAAATATATCAGTAGTTCTTAATAAATGATCATCTTTATAAATTAATTGGTCATTATTTAAATTATCATCACAACAAGTATCTTGTGGTATATCTTCTTTTAAAAATATTCTATTAAAAATTGTTGGATTTGTATAAATCTTAGAATGAAAGTCTCCACCAATAAGTATATTTGGTGAATTATTCCCTAACAAATTTTTTAACCAATTAGGCATATTTATTTGCATTTTTTTCAATTCATTAATTAATTGATTTTCATTTGAAGTTTTTGGTAAATCAACATTAATAACAAGATAATCTTTACCTTTTCTCTCAAAATGTGCAATTAAATAAGGATAGTTTGGCATAAAATAACCACCATGAATATTATTTTGAACTAATGAAGATTTAGACTTATCGTAATAAGTTATACAAGTATTATTAAATAAACTAATTTTTGTCATACCATTTAATATATTATTAAAATGTATATCTTCTGCTTCTTGAAGTAAAATGAATTCAGAAGAATTTTTGTTTTTTTCTAAAAAAGTTATTATATTGTTTGAACAAATTCTATTATTACAATTGATATGATTGTCATTCATACTTGTTCTTGAAACATTATATGTAAGTATTTGAATTAAAGGAGGATAGTCAGGTTTTAATTGATTTTTTTTCATATTTTGATTTAAAGGAGGAGGAAGAGGAGGATTCATTTGATATAATATCATAGTTTCTTCTGGCAATTTTATTTTATTTTCTGGATAAATCCATTCTTTTTCTTCTTCACCGTTGAAACCACTTTTGAGTTCTAAATATTTTGCTTTATATTTTAAATATTTTTCTTTGAAACTCATAAATATATAAAATAAATTAGATTTAAATTTTTATATTAATATTATATCAATAATTTCATCAACAAATTCATAATATTTAGTCTCAAAATTTTCATCAAATAATTTAGGATACTTTTCTTTAATTTCTTCTAAATCTTTTTCATTTTCTTTGGGAACAAACACTAATTTAACACCAGCTTTTTTAGCTCCTATTAATTTAAAGTTTAATCCACCAATCTTTGTTATTCTACCAGTTAATTCAATTTCACCTGTCATAGCAATATCATTTCTAATTTTCTTTCCTAATATTCTTGAAATAAATGCAGAAGTAAATGCACAACCAGCACTTGGACCATCTTTAGGAGTAGAAGTTGATGGTGCATGAACGTGGAAACCAAATTTAAAGTTTTCTAATAAATGTTTATCAAGATCTTTAATTTTAAATTTTTTGATATTTCTTCTAATATAATCAATAGCAGCAGTTAAAGAACAATGTACCGATTCTTTCATTACTTCACCTTGTTTACCTGTTAATTTAATTTCATAAGAATTTGCAGCGGAGGAATAATTAGCAAATATTTGAATTGGAATGATACCACCATCACCATTACTTGTCGCATACATACCATTAATAATACCAACTTCTGGATAAGGATGAATTTTAACAATTTCGTTATTAGGTTTTTCTAATATTGTATTTATCATATCTTTTTCTAATTTTTCTAAACTAGAAACTTTATCTTTTGGACTATCGCAAATTGGAGATTTTAAATTGGATTCAAATAATCCTCTTTTATATAATCTATCCAAGTTTAGTGTCAAAAATATTTTTTCAATATATCTTTTAATATCTCTTACACCAGCTTCATTTGTATAATTTTCAATAATATATTCAATTATATCATCACTCAAATTAGTCCATGCTTCATTTTGTAATCCAATTGATTCTACAATTTCTTGAATTATAAATTCTTTTACAATTTTAATTTTTTCATTTGTAGTGTATGGTTTAACTTTTATTTCTTTTAATCTATCTAATAAAATAGGATCAACTAAAGAAGAATCATTATAAGAGAATATCATTACTACTTTATCTAATGGAAAATCAACACCTTGGAAAAATCTATCTTGAAATGATTTATTCATATTTGGATCTGTTAAATGAATTAAAATACTTGTAATTTCATTAATATGACCATGTTTTGAAGTAGCTTTATCTAATTCATCAAAATATAAAATACATCTTGCTTTTCCTGCTTCAACCATCTTCTTAATTATTAATCCAGGTTGTGAACCAGAATATGTATAACCATGACCATGTAAAAGCTCACCATCGTTTTGACCACCTAATGTAATTTGTACAAATGGAATACCTAAAGCTTTACTTACACTTTTAGCTAATAAAGTTTTTCCTACACCTGGAGGACCAACAAGACCAAAACTTGTACCTTGACTAGATGGGTTTGAAATCCATTTACCAATAATTTGTAATAATGATTTTTTTGCTTCTTCATGACCATAAGAAGAATTTTTTAATTTAGTTTGTACCAATGATAAATATTCAATAGTTTTTTTACTATTACATAACATATTTCTAAAGAAAACATCATCATTCTCTGATGTCCATGGAAAATTTAAAATATGTTTAACAAATGTTAATTGTTTATAATATTCATTATTATATAATTTCATTTCTTGTATTTTCTCCAATGTTAGGGCTTTAACATTATCAGTAATATGCTTATTTGAAATTAATTGTTTTTTATAATCAATATCTTCTAAGGTTAATGTTTTTAATCTATCTATTTCTTGTTTTAAATGATTACTTGATTTTTTTAACTTAACTTGTAAATTAAAGCTTAAATGATTATTAATTAAATTAAATAAATTTGTTGAATTTGTTTTCTTTTCTTTTGTTAAACCAAGTAAAAGACCAGCAATATCTATATTATCTTCTGAACCCAATAATAATGTAAATATTATTTCAAACATTTTCTTTAGATTTGAACTTTCTGATATAAATTCTTTCATTATAGATAAGAATGTTGAAGATGTTATTTCTAAAAATTTTTGATAATTTTTTTCTATATGTTCTAAATATTCAGTAATACTATAAACATATAAATTACCAATATAATCATATCTTATAAATTTTTTTATAAATTTTTTATCTATTGATGATTTTTCCAATTCATTATCAATATTATTTTTGATTGAATATAAATTAGGATAACTTATTTGAGCAGTTTTAAAAATAATTCCTATATTATCATTCTTGAAAATACCACTTATTTTTATATATTTATTATAATATTTAATCCATAATTCTCTTGTTTGATGCAATAAATCACTCTCTTCAAAATGTTTAGGTTTCCTCCAATAAATTGGTTCATTTTTATCAACATCAAATAAATCAAATGAAGTAGGTATAAAAATATTATTTAATTCAATTATATATTTAACAATTTGATTATCAAATAATGATTTATAATTTCTTCCAATAAAAAAATGTAATAAACCATCTAAATTCTTGTAACCCAATGATGATAATAATTGCACTAATTCTACTCTAATTTTATAAAGAGGTTGATTTTCTGGTTTAATAAATTTACAAAAATTAAGAATTTCATTAAATTGCGAATCATCAGTTATTTTAATATTTTTTGACAAATCTAATATCCATTTATCCAAATCATTATTTAATTCTAAATCTTCTACTATAAACTTATTGTAACTGGTATTGATATATTTATTTAAATCATTTAATTTATTCATGATAATTTGTTTAAATGAAAATTCTATTAAAAAATTATCAAATAAAAAATCATAATGATTACTTAGGTTAAAAATTATTTGTGAAAGTTCTTTGTAATAGCTTTGAAGAACGTATAATTTAATTTTTTTTACTAATTCAGTCATTATAATTTATATAGATTTTAATATTATAATAATATAATAAACTCGTTTAACAATAAAATTTTTTAGTAAAATTATTTATTAAAAACAAAGCTAATAAAGAAATTATATATAAAGAAAAAATAAACGCACATAAAAAATTATTAGGTGTGTTTGATTTAAAAAAATATTATAATATAATAGTATATATATAATGCCTCCCTCTAATTCTAAAGTTCAACCTAAAGTTGTTGCCCCTCAAAAAGTCGAATCTAAAGTCTCTAAAAAAGTAGAAGCTGTCGCTGCTCCCGCCCCTGTAGTTCAAGCTGCAGGTGCCAAGAAAGCCGCTCCTAAAGCTGTTGTTGCTGCAGCTGAAGTAGTAGCCCCTGTAGCCCCTGTAGTAGCTGCCAAGAAAGGTGGTGCTGCATCCAAAGCCGTCGCTGCTGCTGCTCCTGTAGTAGCTGCTAAGAAAGCTGCTGCCCCTAAAGTCGCTAAAGCCGAAGTCGCTAAAGCCGAAGCCGCTGAAGGTGAAGCCGTTGTTGCACCTCAAAAGGCAGCTGGCAAGAAAGCTGCTGCCCCCAAAGTAGCCAAGGCAGCAAAGGCAGCCAAGGCCCCCAAGGTCCCTAAGGCCAAGAAGGAAGTTGCCGAAGCTGATGAAGAAGCCGATGACGCAAAAGGAGTTCGTTCTTTCAAGGTTCAACTTCCTGGTGCCGAAGATTACTCTGGTCGCTTCACAGGTTTAACTCCTTACCAAGCCGCCAACAAGGCTCTCAGCAAATACTTCCGCGAAAACAAACAAGCCAAGACTGAAATTACTTTCTCTATCCGCGAATCCACTCGTGGCAGCAAGAGATCCACCTACAGCTACAACGGCAAGCGCGAGAAGCTAGCTGTACCTGTAAAGTACTCTATCAAGAGCGCTGATGGTGAAGCCCGAGAAATTGTCAAGGAATACAAGAACAGACTCACCAAGGTCAAGAAGGCCGATGTCAAGGAAGCTGAGGTCAAGGTAGCATCTGCTTAAGAATATCTCTTAAAATAATAAAATAATAATAATAATAAAATAAAATAAAATAATAAAATAATAAAATAATAAAATAAAATAATAAAATAAAATAATAAAATAAAATAATAAAATAAAATAAAATAATAAAATGCTTAATAAAAGTATTTTATTTCGAATATATTTCTTCACAACCACTATTAAATTCTTTTAATTTATTTTCCCAATTTATATTTTCATCAACACTTTCTAACAAATCTAAATTATCATTAATTAATTCAATTAATTTATCTTTCTTATCTTCAGATAAATCAACTTGATTTTCATCAATTTCATTTTTAATATAAATACATAAATTTTTTAGTTCTTCTTTATAATCTCTCTCTATAGTTTCATCATCTTGTAATTCTCTTAAAATTTTTAATTTATCTTCTAAATATTCATAAGATAAATTAGATAATTCTAAATCTTCCAATAGTGGATTTATAAAATCATTCCATTCAGGATTTTGAGCTAATAATAAATTTGCTCTTCTAGATACATCTGATTTTAATTCATTTAATAAAACTTTTTCAAGGTCATCCATTTTTTTATCACTTGTATCATCATTATCTGCAATTTCACAACCTTTTGTTAAACCAGAATATTTTTCATCTAAATTATTAATTACCTCTAATAATTCAGTATTTGTCATACTTTCTATCTTTTCTTCTATATTATTTAAATTTTCTCTAATTTCATTCTTAGTTATATCTGATAACAAATCATTAATATTCAAGTTTATTAATGCATTTTCTATCTTATTTTTTATAATATAGATTCGTTGTAATTTAGTAGTAGTTTCTGTATCTGCTTCATTATTAATTTCAGCATCTTTTAAAATGGAAGCTAAAGCATCAGGGTCAAATTTAGGAATATCTTTAATTAGTATATTTTTATCTAATCCAGATTTTTTATCAACTATGATAATATTAATGATTCCGTTTAAATCAACTTTAAAACTTATATCAATTATAGGCATTCCAGTATTTGATACTTTATCAAATTCTATTTCACCTATAAATAAATTTTTACTTGCTATTTTTCTTTCACCTTGATATATTTTTATTTTTATTGTTGAATCACCTGGTGTATCTGTTGTATATTTTTGAGACCGTTTTGCTGGTAATGGTGTATCTTTAGGAATTATAATTGAAAAATTACCATCAGCTGTTTCTACACCTAAGGATAAAGGTAAAATATCTACTAATAAAACATTTTCTTCAGGCTTATATAAACCTGATATAATTGCAGCATATAAACTAGCTCCTTCTGCAACAACACTCTCTAAATTTGGATGTATCCAAGGTTTTTTACGTGTAATATCATATATCTTTTCTTTTAAAATTTTCATTTTACTTGAACAACCAACTAAAATAAAATATTCAATATCTTTATGTAATTGTATTAAATTACTAATTAATTCATCTATTCTATTTAATAACTTATTAGATAATTTATTGAAATCTCTATCAGTTAATTCATAATATGAATCATAGCCTAATTGAGATTTTAAATTTATTCTAAAGTTTTCTAAATATGATAGTTTTTCTTTCATTCTTTGAGCTGAATAAAATATAGTATCATTATAGATTATATTTTGATTTTTTTTTATAATATCTTCAACAATTACATTTGTAAAATTATTGCCTCCTAAATCATTTAATCCAACACTGTGAACTACTTCAAAAAAATTATCATCCTTTTGTAAAATTGTTATATCCATTGTACCACCGCCTGTATCAATTACCATAATTTTTTTATCTCCTTCTTGATTTAAACCATATGATAAAGCTGCTGCTGATGGTTCATTAATAATTCTAATTATTTCAAAATTATTATTAATAAACGAATTTCTAATAATTTCACGTTGTTTATCTGAAAAATTAGATGGTACTGTTATAACTGTTTTTAAAGTTGGTAATGTAGGAAATTTTTTATTAATTAATGTTTTAACATGATTTATAAATATATTTAAAATATCAGACATAGAATATGTTTTATTATTCCTTATAATTGAATAAGAATTATTACCAATTTCTATTTTAAAAGAATTAATTATATCTGTTGCACCAATAGGAATATAATTACCGCAATAAATTTTATTTTCAGGAGAAAAATATATTTTAGATGGTATCAATTTAAATGCTCCATCACAAAGAATTTTACATTTTTTATCTTGAAAATACGAGATTACTGTATTAGTAGTACCTAAATCAATTCCAAAAACTATTTCAGGACTTATCATTATATTATAGTTTTAAAAAATATACTTTAAATCGCACAAAAAAATTGTTTAAAAGATAACTTAATAATACTTTTTATAAATTATGGAAACACAATTGAAAACAATAAAATATAAAAATAAAGATGAAAATATTATACAATTTTTTAGTGAATCTGATGAACTGTTTAATAGTAGATTAGAATTATTAAAAAAATTAGAAGAAGAAAATTTAGAATGGAAAGAAGCATTGAAATTATCAAAGATTTATTTCAATGTTAAATTTAAAAATTGTAAATATACTACACAAGTATATTATAGTATTAAAAAATATTTGTAAATAAGTCATATGACTACTTTAAAAATATCTTTTATTAGAATTTTCAGAATTTTCAGAATTTTCAGAATTTTCAGAATTTTTAACATTTATTCTTTTAGATTTTATATCATTATTATGGTTTGATTTGTCCTTTCTAATTGATTTATTATTTCTTAAATCATCATGTCTACTACTTTCATTACGAACATCTCTACTACTTTCATTACGAACATCTCTACTACTTTCATTACGAACATCTCTACTACTTTCATT
>Ga0114958_10000335_pt1 | contig 40945 bp, 34 predicted proteins | sample C_130208_EF_Meta_FD_89577 | JGI IMG/M metagenome (GOLD analysis project Ga0114958, IMG submission 89577) | Freshwater microbial communities from Lake Croche, Canada to study carbon cycling - C_130208_EF_MetaG | ecosystem: Environmental > Aquatic > Freshwater > Lake | place: Lake Croche, Canada... | reverse complement strand
ATATTTTAAATAATGGGTTATGGATAATGATGCACAAACACCATCATTTAAAATAGTTTTATCAACAAAATCTAAATGAATGCTTACTTTTTAACTTACAATTTTTCATAAACAAATTGTTGATCTGCTCCACTGCCATATGAACAATAAATATATTCTAAACTACCTAAAAACTTTTTATCATTATCTTTAGAAATTGTAATAGTTTTTTGTTGATCTACTTTCCATAAATTTATGAAAGACATTGGTTTTTTAGCTACTTTTTTTATTTCTTCAATAAATTTATCATGACCTGATTCTATTTTATATAATGATATATGAGGTATCCAATTTATATACCAAGAAGAAATAGCCAAATCTGAATAAGGATATGTTCTTGGTTTTATAGAATAATGAGTGAAAGTTGGTGGACTTAGATTAGATGGAGCAAAAAATGGTTTGAAATCTGATTCAACTTTAATTAGCTCATTAATTTTAGATATATCAAATTTCATTCCGTTAGTTAATAAAGAATATGTTATAAATTCTCTAAAATTTTTAAAAGTTTCTATACTTTCTTTATAATCAGTATCATCAAAAGCTCTTATAATCCACTTATTAAAATTTTTATAATTATTATATTGTGAATGTAGTTGATAAGGTTTGACATCTTCAATTTTAAAAAAATTTATAAAAGTACTTCTTAGAAACTTTACAAATTGTGGAAAAATATCTTTATTAGATAATATTTTATCTATCCAACTTCCAGTTGGTATATATATTGAAAGTAAAGTAATATGAGGATTTTTTAATGTTTTTGTTTGGTCGTTCTCAAATGGTGATTTTGTTGTTACTACCTTAACACGATAATCTATTTGATCACCTAATTCAGAAGTTTTTGCAATAGGTAATGCTATAAATAATAATTTAGATGGATTAGGCCATGGTTGTAAAAAGTTAGGTGGTTTTACACTTGATGCTGGTACTGGTGCTGGTGCAGATATTATAGAAACCATTGGATCATAACTAGGTAAAGGAGGTGGGCCCGATAATGCTCTTATTACTGGTCCAACATTACTTTTTGCTGTTGCATTATCTATGAAATTAATTAAAAAATAATTTTTTTTACTTGTCCCAGGACTAGCTATAGGAATACCTTTATTTTTTAAAAAAATTTCTAAATGGTCAGAAGTAGTTCCTTTTGGTAAATCATTTATTCTTATAGAATTACTATCTTTTAAAACAGGTAAGACTTTCCAACCTTTTGTTGCTTCTGATGGCGGTGGTCCTAATGGTGGTGGTCCTAATGGTGGTGGTCCTGATGGTGGTGTTCTAGATGATGGTAGTCCAGATGGTGGTCCAGATGGTGGTGGCCCTGATGGTGGTGGCCCTGATGGTGGTACAGGAGGAGTTGATACTATAGATGGTACTAAAGGAATTCTTGGATCATAAGGCCCACTTGATAATGCTTTCATTACTGATCCAACATTACTAATTGCTATTGTATTATCTTTGAAATTAATTAAGAAATCATTATTTAGTTGTGTCCCTCGACTATGTATAGGAATACCTTTACTTTTTAAGAAACCTTCCAAATGTTCAGAAGTAGTTCCATCTGGTAAATTATTTATTCTTATAGAATTACTATCTTTCTTAACTTTACATACATCCCAACCCCCTATTTGATTTTTAAGTTCTAGATACTTTTTTTTATATTTTAAATATTTTTCTTTAAAGTCCATTATATATATAATAGACTTTAAAATTTATAATCTTTATCAACACTACTTGCCCACTTGAACCTATCAATTAATTGTTGTGTGAATAATTTTTCAGGTGGAATATCAAAACGTTTTATAAACGAGAATATTATACGAGGATCTATATAATTGTTTTTGGAAGTTGATAGTGATACATTCTTCATTTTTTCTTTAGTATCTTTCTTTAATTTATATAATTTAATTTTATCATTTAATGAATTTATTTTTTCTTTATCAGTAGCTTTGTTCTTTTTCTTTTTAAGTTCTTTAATCTTATCACTAATTTTATCTAAAGCTTCTCCAATATTACTACTTACATTTTTTTGATGATTACATAATAATGCAACAGTTGTGTTAGCTTGATTGAACATTGATATTAAAAAATTCATCTTTTGATTAGGGTCAATCAATGCTATTTTGTCTTCTTTAATCTTATCAATTTCTTTTTGGAATAATAATGAAGCATTATAAGTACGCCATACTTTGGCAGTTAAACCTTCTAAAAAAGAATTTAAATATTCATTCAACATATTCGAATTAATTAATTCAAATAATTCTTCTTTCTTATTCTTATTTTTTGTAAATTCAATTAAATTATCATAAATAGAAGTAATTACATTTACTTTTTTACAATATCTAACAGAATCTTTTCCTAAAAAATCTAATTTAATAGTATTATTATCCATTAAAGTTAAATGTTCAACTCTTAAAGAAGTTACACCTACTGTATCAGCTTCATCTTTTTTATCTTTCTTACCTCCAACACGAAGAGCTAAATTATCAATAAAATATAAAGCTGTAGCTAATTGTCTTTCTTTTAATGAACCTTCTACTAATTGTTTTTCATAATTTTCTCTAATAGAATTAACTTTTCTTTTTAATTGTTTTGCAAGGTCAAATTTAGATTCATCACTTTTAGATTTGAAAAATGAATCTAATGAAGTAAATATATATTTATTCTTTCCAGTAATTTCTTCTTTCCAAGTTGCCAACCAAATTACAGTTCTTTCATGAATAACTCCTCCCCATTTACCAGGTACATTTGGTTTAGGAATAGTTGTTTCTTTATCTAAATTTAAATAAACATCTTCTGGACTAACTCTTTTTTTAATTCTACCTATTTTTGGATGACTACCTCTACCAATAAAAATACCAGGTGGTTCTATTTTAAAATTACCAATTTTTTGCTGTACACCATCAATAATACAAGATTTATAAGGTTCATCTAATTCATCTTGGATTTTTTTAAGACTTTCTTTATCTTCTTTTGTTAATAATGCTCTTTTCTCTTTTTGTTTTTCTAAATATATTTTTAATGGTTTAAAATCTATTTCATCTAATGATTTAAGATTTAATGATTTTATTATTGGTGCAAAATCTTTCCAAAAGTTTTTTTTAAATATATTAGATTCCATATAAGGAGTATCTAAGTATTTGGCAAACATAGTTGCATATTCTTCTGCTTCAGGTGGTAAAATAACTTCATTATTATTAATAATTACAGGGGTATTATGTGATATATATTCAGCAGGAAACATAGGACCATTATGTTTAAGAACTGTCCATTGTGGTTTATCACTACCTCCACCAATTAAATCTAATATCCACATATGTGTTAAATTATATAGCTTTAGATTTTAATTTATATAGCATTAATTTTATTTTAAAGCCTAAATTATTATAATCAATAAATGTTAACTAATAATGATAAAACATTTATAAAAAATGATTTTTTAAGTTATAAAAAAATCTTATTACTTTGTCAATCTGATAAAATATATGCAAATGAATATTTAGAAAAATTGTTTACTCATCATTTTCCAAATTATAAAGAATTAATTATTGAAAATCCACTATTATCAATAATGAGTTTTTATCCTTTACCTAATGAATTTAATATTGATATATTTAACAAAACTGATGAAATAGATAGAAGAAAAGATTATTATTTTTTTTGTGGAGTACCTGGTGATAGAATATTATTTGGTAATAGAAAATTACCAACTATTAATAAAGACCCTGTGCCTTTCTTATTTCCTATTGTTACAGATAATAAAACAAAAACTATTATATCAAATACATTTTATTTTGAAATTACATTAGGTTATGAAAGATTTAGAAAAGAATGGTTAAACGAATGTATATCAATAGGATACGGTTCTACTGAAACTAGTTACAAAAATCAAGTTGGATGGACTCCTGCAAGTTGGGGATTTCATTCAGATGATGGTACTTTTTTACATCATAATATATCGAAACCATTTTGTGAACCTTGGAAACCAAATGATACAATGGGTGTCGGTTTAAAATATATTTCAAAGAATAATTATTTAATCTTTTTAACTCGTAACGGTTTAATAGTAAATGATGAAGAAAAAATTTCATGCGAGTGTGAATTAGTTCCCATGATGGGATTAGATTCTTCATATCCAATTTTTGTAAATTGGGGGCAAAGTGCTTTTAAATTTGATATTGAAAAATATTGTAAATCATCTGAAATATTAAGTTCAAATAATACATTTTTAACAAATAATCAAAATTTAGATAATTATAAAGTAACACCAAAATTTATTAATAAACATTTATTATCTAATTATAAAATAGGCTCTACTGGAATATTAAGTGCATTATTTAGTGAAATTAAAAAATTAGAAGTAGAAAAAAAAATAGTTAAATTACATAATAGTTTTATCACTGATATATCAGGAAATTGGGAAGATAATTGGGAAACTGAAAATTTTGATAAAAAAATACAAATATTTAAAAAAATAAATTCAGATATTTCAGGTAATTTGAAGAAACAATATATTCAAAGTAATAAAATTATTAATTTGAATAATGTAAAAATTGACTCTAGTGGATATTATAAATTGATACCTATAAATGATTTGTCTGGTAATATTGATTTGTCAGGTAATATTGATTTGTCAGGTAATATTGATTTGTCAGGTAATATTGATTTGTCAGGTAATATTGATTTGTCAGGTAATAAAGACTTATCTGATAGTACTTATTTAACTAATAATACTGAATTAAGTAGTCATAATTATATATCTGGTAATAATAATATTACTTTGCAAAATCCATTAAATACAGATTTATTAGGAAATTCTATTTTACTTAATTATTCAAATTTAAATACTAGTATATTAAACTATAATTATTATTATAATATAAGCAATCCATTATTTAATACATTACATATACCTTTTTATTCATATATTTATACTATACCTACATCTACACCTACACCTAATCTAGATTTATCAAATAACCTTCAATAATTAAAAATAAATTTCTGAAAACATTTCTAAATCTATATCACAATCTTTAATTTTGAGTTCATTTGTTGATATTGAAATTATAGTATTACAGTTTGATTTTTTTAATGTTGTAGTAATTATATTATTAATTATATCTTTATTATTTTCTATTTTTTCTAAAATTTGTTTATTTGATTTTTTTGAAGGCAATATCCAATTGATAATTTTACCTTGATATTCTTTTATTAAATTAAATATTAATATATCAGATTCTTCTGCAAATTTATTTTCAATAAGAGTTTCAAATATAATAGATGTATTATTTTCTAATATTTTTTCTTCTTGTTCATTGTTAACTCTAGTTATAATAAATATAATTGGTTTAATTTCTCTTAAATTAAAATAATATAAATCTAAACTTTTAGATTGGTCCATTATAAATAAAAAGATAATAATTTTTATTTTTTCTTACCCAAAGATACCTTTATAACTTTCTTTAATGGTTCTGCTGCTATTCTAGCTTCTTCTTTAATTTTTTTATCTGCTTCTGCTTTCAAAATGGCATTGTATGCTTCATTTTGAATATTAAATGGTATCATATCCATTTCAGTATAATGAATGCTTCTTTGATGCATATACAAGTTATTTTCTATTTTTTTGAATTCTAATTTAATTTTATCAAGTTTCTTTTTATTTGTTTCTGTTTTTATTTTTTCTTCTAATTCTTTCATTTTATTTTCTAAGGATTCTTTTTGACGATTAAAGTGTTCTTTAGTTACACAAGTACATTTACCAGATAAAAAATCATCCTTACAAAGTAATTCATGTAGATTATGAACTCCTTCTTTACAATTTGAATGGCCTACACAAATTTCACTGATTGTAACGGGTTCTCTTTTATAAATTTTTTCACGGAAACTTTGATGAGTTGCACAGTAATTTGTAAGTCTTACAAATGACCAACAGAAATCTTCATTTGATTCGGAAAGATAAAATTTAGGTATTTCTTCAGAAAATTTATAACCAGAACCATGAATCTTATCCTCATGATTCATTTTCATTTTAGGAACTTCTTTTGCCAATTTTCTATAGAAACATGCTAAATCATGCCATAATTGAACTAATTCAATAAAATTTAGTTCATTTATGATTTTTATTTTTTCTTTCAAGTTTTCACCACTTTTCATTTTACTTTTTTCACTATTTAAAACTTGTAATATTTCTGCATTTAATTCAGGAAAATTAAATGTAGATTTATCTAAATTATTAAATTTATTTATATGAATAAAATTTTGAAATTCTTCCTTAGAATGAGCACCTTTACATTCAAGCCCATATCGACATTCACGAATTCTATATTCTTTTCCTTGTGTTGTAAACGGATTATAACCAATTAGATTAATTATTTCATTTGCTCTTGCCGTTATACAGAACAAATTTTTTCTATTTTCATGAGTATCTGATTTCTGCGTTGTCATTATAGACAAATACATTATTATTAATAAGTATTTCATTCAATTTTTTAAGCTTTAAATAAAATTGAATAAAATACTATTAAAGAAAAATTTTATTATATAAATAATGTCTATAGCAGAAAAAATACGAACATTTAATGATTTAGTTGAATCTTTTTTGAAACAAGTATCACCAATTGTAGGAACAACTTATCATCATTATTTTACAAAATTAATTAAATTTAATGCAGTAATGCCAATTAAAAATTTTATATATTATGTGTTCAATGAAGAGAAACCATTAAAACAGAAAATTTTAGATAGAGATGAATCATATTTTACCAATGTTGATAATCATGCAGATGATGCTAAAAAAATTACTAATGCAACTTCTGATCCACTTGATGAAATTATAAGATTGAAAGGTATTTTTGAAAAATTAAGTAGTGAATCTAAAGAAAATGTATGGGATATGACACAAGCTATGTTAATTATTTCTATGGAATATTTGGAGTTAAAGAAATAAAATAATTTATTTATTTGCATATTTTAGAGTATGTTCATGTGCATTAGCATCATGCAATTCTTTATTTTTTAAAAACTCTTGAGCAATTTCGGGAACTAATGGGTCATTTGGATTTGGGTCAGCAAGTAATGAACAAATAGAAAGTAAAACTTTAGAAATAGTTAATGCAGGAGACCATTGTTTATCTTTTAAAATATCCAAACAAATTCCACCACTGCGATTAATATTACAATGATAAATAGGAGTTACAAAAGTCATTTTTGGCGGTTTAAAAGGATAGTCACTTGGAAATTGTACATCCAAATAAAATACACCTCCATAATATGGAGTATCTTCTGGACCAAAAATTGTTGCACGCCATTTAGTTATATCATTGGATTCTACTGGACCAGCTGAACAATTTGTCACTGGATTTTCATTTAGTTCTTTTATTTCTTGAGTGATTCTTCTTAAAGCTAGTGAATTAGACATATATACTAAATAATAAGTTAGTATATAAAATAATCAATTTTTTTATAACTTAAATGTATATGTCATATAAAAATAAATATTTAAAATATAAAACCAAATATATTAACTATAAAAAACAAGTTGGAAATGCAAATTTACCAGAAGATATATTATATTTAGTACATGTAACAAATGAAGACCCAACTGATTATAAAGAACTAAAAACTCCGTCATTAAATATAAATGATCAATTCCCTGGAATCTATTTTACTCTTATTACAAAAGACAATATTGAAGTTGAACAATTATTTCCAGGAAAATATATAATGATATTTTCTTGCGAACTACTTAAACAAAAAAATTATCATATCAATATTAGAGATTATAATGGTTTCATATCAGAAAAAAATACTTTTTATCCTTGGTCTTTAGATAAAGCAGTCAATGAAATTAGTTCAGATAAAAAGCATTCTAATGAAGTTGTATTTCATGATAATATCACATATAATTTTTTATGTAATATTATAGAATATAATGATAAATTCAAATTACCTTCTCATAAATGTTTAACAAATGAACCACCTGATTTAACAAAGTTACCATTTTATGCATTTTGTTTTGAATATAAATACACTGGAATAGACACAATATCACCTAGTTCATTTATTTTTTTTATTAAAATGGCATTACTTGCTAAATTAAATCCTATACCTAAAACAAAAGAAGAGATTATTAAAGCAATTGAAGCTAAAGTACCATATTTATTAGAAAACAGAAGTGAACAATATATAGATATATTGCGTAAATAAATATAATTTATTTTTTAAATTAAAAGAAAACTTTACTTATAGATTTTTACACTAATTGTATGAACTTTTAGTCATTAGCATTTTTAGAAACTCCATTTGAATAGGCGTTACCGTATATTCAAATATAGCATGTTGATTTTCATTTCCAAAATTAAAAAGCACATCACCAATGTGCTTCCATTCATGTCCTTTTGATGTTACATTTAGCTTAAGCTCCAAATCAATTGCTTGTCTGTTTGTAAGTTCAATAGTTTCATTCGAATAATCTTTAATAGTTAGTCTTGTCATACTATTTATTATATACTAAAAACAATTTAATATTCAATTTTTTTAATCAACCTCTTCTACTTTAGGTCCACCGCTAGGCATTCCCATTCCTTCAGGCATACCCATTCCCTCAGGCATTCCCATTCCACCACCAGCAGGCATATTTGCTTGGTATGCTTTTTGGATAATAGGCATTAATACACCTTCTACTTCCTTTTGTTTGGCTTCATAGTCTTCTTGTGTTCTTTCTGCACTATCATCAAGCCACTTGATAGCCTCATCAATAATATTTTGAACAGTGTCAACTTCAGCACCAATAGATGTCTTCATTTTTTCATCTCCAAGTACAGATGATTTAACATTATATACATAACCTTCAAGTTTATTTTTTGCTTCTATCTTTCTTGCAATAGCTTCATCTTGTTCTTTAAATTCTTCGGCTTCTTGTACCATCTTTTCAATTTGTTCTTTCGTCAATTTGTTAGAAGTATTGGAAATAGTAATCTTTTCAGATTTTCCAGTGCTCTTTTCAACAGCCGATACTTGAAGGATACCATTTGCATCAACTTCATAAGTAATTTCAATTTGAGGCATTCCACGAGGCATAGGAGGAATGTTCGTAAGTTGAAATTTACCCAGTTGATTACAATCTCTGGTTAACTTTCGTTCGCCCTCAAATACACATATTGTTACACCAGGTTGATTGTCAGATGCTGTACTGAAAGTTTGGGTCTTCTTGGTTGGGATTGTTGTTCCTCTGGGAATTAATACCGTCATGATACTTCCAGCTGTTTCTACACCAAGAGATAAAGGATTTACATCCAACAAAAGGATATCTTGGATAACATCACTTTTATCACCACTTAAGAGTGCAGCTTGAACAGCAGCACCATATGCTACTGCTTCATCGGGGTTTACACTGTTATTTAATTCTTTTCCGTTGAAAAAGCTAGTAAGTAATTCTCTGATTTTAGGGATTCTGGTAGAACCACCAACAAGAACAATTTCATCTACTTCATTCTTTGAAATTTTAGAATCTACTAATACTTGTTGTACAGGAGCCATTGTTCTCTTGAAAATATCTTCACATATGTTTTCAAACTTGGCTCTGGTTAAACTATATGAGAAATCAATTCCATCGTGAATGGAATCAACTTCAATCATAGTTACTGTTGAAGATGATAGCTCTCTCTTGGCTTTTTCTGATGCAGATGCTAAGCGTTTAATTGCTTTTTTGTTAGATGTTAGGTCTACTTTATGTTTATTTTTAAATTCTTTTACTAAATGATCTACTACTAAATTATCAATATCGGCACCTCCCAAATGAGTGTCACCACCTGTGGCTTTCACTTCGAAGATACCGTCTTCGATATTCAACAGCGACACATCATGTGTACCTCCACCAAAATCAAAAATCAAAACATTACGTCCCTTACCATCCTTCTTTTTATCCAAACCATAAGCAATCGCTGCAGCCGTAGGTTCATTGATTACACGTAATACATTTAAACCAGCGATTACACCAGCATCTTTTGTTGCTTGTCTTTGTGCATCATTGAAATAAGCAGGGACTGTAACTACTGCATTTTTTACTGGTTTACCCAGATAACCTTCTGCAATAGTCTTCATTTTAGTTAAAATCATTGCTGAAATCTCTTCAGGTGTAAATTGTTTGATTTCATTTTTAAATGTTACTTCTACTTTTGGTTTGTTGTTTACATTTACTACTTTATAAGGAAATAGTTTTAAATCTTTTTGAAGAATAGGATCAGTCCAGTCACGACCCATCATTCTTTTTGCTTCATAAATTGTATTTAGGTAATTTTGACCAGATACATTTTTAGCAGCATCTCCAATTAATCTTTCATCTGTGAATGATACCCATGATGGTGTGGTTCTGTTACCTTGTTCATTTGCGATAATTTCTACTTTTCCATTTTCAAATACAGCGACGCAGCTGTATGTAGTTCCGAGATCGATACCAATAGATACTTGAGTTTGAGACATTATTATTAGTATTTTTTAAGCTTTAAAGTAATTTTATCAATTTTTTTTATTTTAAAAAATAAATATAATAAATTATAATTTTTTTATAAAATAATAGCCTTTTCAAGAGGCTTTTCAAGAGGCTTTCTAAGAGGCTTTCTAAGAGGCCATAAACTTAACTGTAGCCTGCTCCTCTGGTGACAGCTTCTTAAAAGCTTCAATAACCTTAATAGTATCAGGAATGAACTTCTTGTGGTCCAGCATCATCCAACGTTCATCTGGATAATCAATCAGAACACTTCCAAGAGGCGCCCACCACTTTGTATTGACCTCTTCTGTGTCTTGAGGTGCAACTTCATGAGGGGCAGTGTCGGTGTCACTCTTCAGATAAATTACATACCCATTGGTTTCAGAACCACGCTTCATACCAAATGTGGCAATTTCAGTGTGGTAGAGCCAGTAACGGGGGTCGCGACCCTCTGAAGAATATGTTCCCAAATTTAGAAGATAGCAGTCGGTCAATGTTGACTCAGGAATACCAATCTCTTCATTAATTGCACGGAGGACACCTGCCTTTACACGAACATCCTTGCCTGGCTCCATATGCTCTCCAGCTCCAGGCATCATGCGACGAGGCATGTCAACATGCTCACTGTGTCCGCGTGTGAGGAGCTTGATGAACTGTTGACCTGACTTGTTTTCCCAAACAAACAACACATCGTTTGCTTTCTGAGGCATAATGTTGTCAGTCAAGTAAGCTCCGTAATGGTTACCATTAAAATTGATATTGCATGACCAAACAGTATTTTCTGAACCAGGAATAATTGGCATCTCATCAGTAAAACACTTTCCGCCATTAAACTTGATGATACCATTCTTTACTACAGTAATTGTCACTGTATCGCCAATGAAAACATTAGTCAACCAAGTAGAGTCTGTTGTTGGGAGATTGCTCTTGCCCCAACGACCACCTTTCCATGAACCATTTGACTGAAAAGAAGAATCAGAAAGCCAGAAGTTAAGGAAAGTATTCTTGTCAACTGAGTCAAAAGCTAGTTCCTCAGCAGAGGAAAGCTTTTGAAAATTAGGTGCAATAGTCCCTCCAGCAGGCGGAAACTTTTGTACATAAAGCACCTTCTCTCCAAAAGTAACTGCTGAGAGAGCGCAATAAGAAAGGTTGTTAACCTTTCCAGTATAGACATTCGTATTGAGTGTAAAATTGTTCATACAAATTTATACTGAATATTAAAGATTTTATATTTCAATTTTTTTTTAACCAAATCGCATTATAACTAAATGAGCTGATACTGAACCAGCACCTCCAGCATCTGGAGTAATTGTTAATGCTGTTGAATTACCTGCAGGATTACGAACAGTTAAAATACTATTAGCTGTTAATGTTTTGATTAAACACAATCCTACTAATTGACTGGTTCCAGTCGCTCTACCTACAGTAGTATAAGTTTGTTGTAAATTATTTAAAGTAATTACTAATTGTCCAGGTTCATTTACACTAACTTGAAATAATATTTGATAGGTTCCGATAGCCACTAAATCAAAACTAGAAGGACCAATTCTTGCAATATCAGCTCCTAAAAATGGACCATCACTTGGAAATTCTACATCTGCGCCAACTGCAACTGTAGCTGAATTATCGCCAGGCATTAGCGCATAAAAATCAGCATATGATAAAGAAATTGCAGGACCTGTTGCACCTTGAGAACCAGTTAGGCCAGTAATACCTTGAGAACCTGTTGCACCTTGAGGACCTGTTGCACCTTGAGGACCAGTATCTCCTTGTAAACCAGTTGCACCTTGAAGACCAGTATCACCTTGAGGACCAGTTACACCAGTATCACCTTGAGGACCAGTTAGACCAGTAATACCTTGAGGACCTGTTGCACCTGTTGCACTTGCAGAACCTGCTATACCTTGTGCACCAGTATCACCTTTTGCACCAGTATCACCTTTTGCACCCGTGGGACCTTGTGCACCCGTGGGACCAGGACAACCTTGTTCACCTTGTTCACCTCTATGACCTCTATGGCCTCTTTTAACTTTAATAATTTCTAATTCAGTAACATGATGTCTTTCCTTTTCAGAATCAGAAGAAGAAGAGTCGCTACTAGAATGATGATGATGTTCGCAATGAGAATGTTTAGAACTCATGTATATATATTAAATTAAAATTTATAGTTCAATTTCGTTTACCTTAACTCCTAACTCTTTCATTACAACATCATCCTTTTTAACTTCAACAATCGCATCTTTATTATAAAATTTCTTATAAATGTCTTCTTCAATAGAATCTTCAATTAAAATTCTTAAAACAGATACTTTATTTTTTTGTCCTACTCTACAAGCTCTTCCAATAGCTTGCCCTTCAATTGCTCTGCATTCTTCTGTAGATGCATTAATTGGTTCAATAAAAATAATATGCGTTGCTTCAGTTAAATTAGTTCCTGAAGCAGCATTTTTTAATGATAACATAATTACTTTATTATCGTCACCATCATTATTTTTACCAGCTTTAAACTTATTAATAGCACTGTTTCTAGACCAAACATTGCCTTTAACAAAACAGTTTTCAATTCCATTTTCAATTAGTGTTTTACCAATTAAACTTAACATATCATCCCATTGAGAAAAGATAATAATTCTTGTATTTTCTTGAGCAACTAGACTTCTAATGATTGAAATTGTTTTACCTAACTTGGAACCATATTTAATAATTAAAGGATTTGTTTCTGATATAGAAGATTTAATTTTATTTTTTGTAACCATTAGTTCTTTACCCGTTAAATCAGTTTTACACATAGGGCATCTCTTTTTATCACCAAGACATAGTTTTAAACAATCGTAACAAAATATATGACCACAAGCTGTTATAGCAGGATTTTCTAATTTATCCATACAAATAGAACATCCATCATCATTTTCTTCAATTGGTTTTTCTTTCATTTGACTTAAAATAGTAAACATGTAGTGTGACTCATGAACATGATTCTCATAAGTTTTCTTAAGCATATGATATTCGTGTTTATTTTTATCAAGTAAACCTAATTTATGTTTATAAGTTTCAAAATTTTTCTTATGATAATCTATTAATTTATCTTGCATTAATGTTAAATCTACTTCAACATCTCCAAAGATTTTTTTAGTTGATTCAATAACCATTGGATGACAACATAATTGTTGCAAATATGAAGGAGGTACTTTACCTTTTTTAGCATCATATAATTGTTTTTCTAAATCAGTAAATTTAATCCAAATTAATTTTTCTTCAAAACCAGGAATTTTAATTTGATTTTCAACATCTATTTTTCTATGTCTAATACAAATCTTTTCAAATATATTTTTCCAAATATATTCTTTATTTAAGAATGAAAATAATTCTAGATTTATATTTCTAGGATTTAGCCTATTGTTATAGTCAAACTTAATTTGCATTTTTTCTTCTACTAATTTTAGATTGATAAACTTGCTACAGTTTTTAACACCTACAAAATTAATGAAAGGTGTACCAGATATATACCAATAATTATTTGCATCAATTGAACTTACCCACTCAGACATGTATCTAGATAATGAAGTTGTTCCTAACATTTCACCAAAAATTTCATGACCTTCATCCAGAATAATTCTATGAAAATAGAAAAATTCAAAGATTGGTGTTTCTAATGCCAAGAGTTTTGTTTCATCTTTCCATAAATTTTTTAATACATTTATAATAGCATCTTTTCTATCATAACTACTATAATTACTTGGAGTGCAAACACGAAAATGTAATGCTGGATAATATTTAAAATTCATTAGAAATTGATGACTTGTTAATATAACATCACTCATCTGAATATCAGTAACATGTAATTTATCCATATCTTTTTTAGTAACAATCATAAGTACTTTAAATTTAGGATTGCATTTTTTAACTTCTGTTTCCCATTGTTTGATTAAATGAGAAGGACACAATACTAGAGTTGCTTTTGTAAATAATTTATTAATTTTAAAATCTTCAGAATACTTTGCAGCAGGATGATCAAGAGGAGCAGGATTAGATGCAATTAATGCAATAGATGTAATTGTTTTACCAAGACCCATTTCATCCGATAAAATACCACCTCTAATATTAACTCTCATAAATTTATCATCAACTACTTTTTGATTGGATATAGGGTCAAAAATAAATTCATTGTCATCAATCTTAATCGGAACAGTATATTTAATATTAAATGATATATCACCATTTTCCATTTTTAACATTTTAGTTAAAGATTTCTTTTGATAATCGTATAATTTAATTTTAAAATTATTTGGTGGTTCAGTTGGTTTTTCATATGAAACAAAACTCTTTGAAGAAAAATCAGTTTTATCAAACATTGGATATTTAGATTCATCTTCAAAATTATTAAAAATTAAAGTATTAATTGCAAGTGATGAATTTAAATAATTTGGTAATAAAACATTATCTGTTTCTATCTTAAGAAGAACAGTATGTTTAACATTACCATTGGGTAAAACACCTTGATTGTATTCTTTAGTCATTGTCCACAATGGAGAACCATTAATAACTTCTTGTAATAAATATGCTTCCATAATTGTTCGAATATAAGATGTAAAATAAATAATTTTATCACCTTGATGAACTTTACATACCATACTCCTATTTGCTGTTTTAAGATTGACTATACCAAAATCAGATATAGGTGCATCTGTATATGTGTCTATATTATTGATCTCTATGTTATATAATACCATTATATAATATAAATTATTAAAAATAGATTAGTTTATCAATTTTTATTTTCTAAATTAAAGTTGAACTTTCAAAATAAGATACCTGTTTATTAATCATTCTTTCTAACATTTTAATAGATGTTTCTAAATTTACACATTCGTCGGTAATACTTTTACCATATTCCAAACCAATTTTACCATTTTCCACATTATGTTTTTGACAACCTTCTAATATATTAGATTCAATCATTACACCACAAATATTATCTTGACCATTATTTATTTGGCTCATTATTGATTCTATTACCAACGGTTGATTTTTATAACTCTTTCCAGAATTTCCATGTGAACAATCTACTATTATTTTAGTTTTAATATTTTTAGATTTTAACATTTTTACTATTAGACTCATATTTACATGGTCATAATTTGGTCCAGAACTACCACCTCTTAGAATTAAATGAGATGAATTATTTCCAATAGTTTTAACTATAGATGAATTACCTTCATCATTAATTCCCATAAATACATGTTGATGATTTGCACAAATAATAGCATCAATAGCGATATCAACATTACCACTAGTTCCATTTTTAAAACCAATCGGCATTGATAATCCAGATGCTAATTCTCTATGTAATTGACTTTCAGTTGTTCTTGCACCAATAGCTCCCCAAGAAACTAAATCAGCATAATATTGAGGATTAAAAACATCTAAAAATTCACAACCTGTAGGAATACCCATTCGATTTATTTTCAATAATAATTTCCTTGATACTTCTAATCCTTTGTTTATATTATAAGTACCGTTTAAATCAGGGTCATTAATTAATCCTTTCCAACCAACCGTTGTTCTTGGTTTTTCAAAATAAACTCGCATAACTATAAATAATCTATTTATAAAAAGTTTTCTTAGTACTGATATTCTATTTGCATAATCCAATGCTGCATCAACATCATGAATTGAACATGGACCCATGATTACAATTAATCTATCATCTTTTCCTTTAATAATATTATCTATTTCACTTCTCCATTGAATAATATTGTCTTTAGTATGTTGGTCTATATCATATTTAGATTTTAGTTCAATAGGAGTTATAATTTTATCAATTGATACAATATTAGTGTTTTCAATACTCATTATAAATAAACCATTTTTATTCCTTAAATAAATTAAAATCAATCTTTTTAAAGGCTTAGAAACTCTGCCAACAACGGAGCTACGCTAAAAACTCGCACAAAGTCGCTCTCCACTAGACGCGCGTTTGGGTGGCTATCTGTTACAACAATTGCATCAAAAAGTCCACACTCCTTAAGATTCTTTAGTGCATCTCCTGCAAATATTCCGTGAGTTGATACAACTGAAATGCGTGCAGCACCAGCCTCCTTATAAGCACGAGCGGCACCTATTAGTGAACCTCCTGTACGAATCATATCATCGTAAATAATTACGTGCTTGTCTTTAACTTGTGCACTCACTGCTGAAACTTCTGTTGCTCCTGAATCAAGGCGCTTTTTGAAAATAAAAGATGGCAAAACATTTAGATCATTAGCAAGTGACTGAACTTGTTTTGCACGCCCTGCATCAGTACTTGCAAGAACGTAATCATCATTGTTCACAAGTGACTTGATCATTTGTAGAAGGAGAGAGCGACCCTGAAGATGAGTCGGTCGCATGTTTCCCTCAAAGTACCATGCAATGCTATCTACATGTAGGTCTAACAAAACAATTTGTGCACCAGAACCAGGAAGTGGGATTGATGAAAGGAGGCGTGCGCGAGTCTTTGCAGTTACCACCTCGCCTGACTTGACTGCACGTTCCATTGTAGAGCACCCATAATATGGAATAATGATATAAAGACGGTGAACACCACTATCAACTAGACCACATGCAATATCATAAAGCTCCATTATGTCTTCATCAGATGGTGTTCCACCCAGCAAAATAGCATCACGTCCAGTTACATTAGTCATAATTCGAAAATAGTGCTCGCCATCTGCAAAATCTTTACGAATAATATTACCTGATTCAAAATCACCAATAGTTAGCAAATTTGCAGCAAGTGTAGTGTAAGCCTTAGTAGAAAACAAAAGCTTCTTAGAATGAAAGTTAATTAGAGTAGACATACAATTTTAAGGATATATGTAAACAGTATTATTTTCAATTTTTAATTATAATTAAAATTTTAATTATAATTAATTATTGTTGTTGTTGTTGTTGTTGTTGTTGTTGTTGTTGTTGTTGTTGTTCTTTTTTAAAGAAAGTTTTCTGTGCTATTAGTTTCACTACGGTTGCTGAGCAACCGTAGTTACTCACCTAGATTGCCGAGGTCCTTAAGACCGGAAGGCTGCACAAGGATTCACAAAGTGGTCCCACCCTAGTTCTCAGACTGAAGCACTAGAAGCACAACAACCCTACTCCGACAATGGGTGTCGGAACCGCAGACAGTGACGCCTTTGGAAGTTCAACTACAAGAGAGATGTTGTGGGGACACATCTGTATTCTCTACTAGAAGCTAATAAGATTATAGTGTAATTAGCACTAACTACCAATAGGATTAGGGAAACGGCGGCCTAAACAATAGTTTTTTAGTTAAGAACATATAAACACTTTTTTTTTCAATTTTTTTTAGCTAGGGCTTTATTGGAAAACCAATTGTTTTAAATTTTTTAAAACTTCATCTTCAGGAAAGTTTTTGATAGGACTTTTACTTAAAAATAACCTAAAATGATATTTTATATCATCATTAACTAAAAAATTTATTTTTTCCTTACTAAAATACTCTTTATGAGTTACTAAAATAGCACTTATAATTCTCATATGAAAATATAATTGTTTTATATATCTCATATATGTTTTTATTATAAGTAATTCATTTATAAACTTTCTTAAATAATCAATAAACTTTCCTTTTTCTACATAAAAAGAAGAGTTAAAAATTTTTTTTAATAAAAATCCAAATAATCTTATGAATTGTTTCTGTTTATTATCATCTAAATCTTTATAAGCAGAACGTATTTGGGTTCCATTGAATGACATAAGTATATTATGACCATCTATTAAAAAATATAAATTATCTTTATCTATTGTTCTTAATAATTTAAGTGTAATATCTACATTCTCTTTTATAAGATTATCTTCTCTAAAAATTTTATTAAAAATGATTTGAAAGTTTATAAAATTTTTTTCATATAAATCTAATAAAAATGGATAATAAGCAGAATGACCGATTTTCAATTTGTCGACACCTATAATAATAATAAAGTCGACATCATAACTAATACTTTTTTTTTTAATGTCTTTAAAAATAGCTTCTTTATAATTCAGGTAATATTTAGATAAAATATTATTATATTTTAAATTAGGTGATGCTAGTGAAACTAGACTAATAAATAGTAAAAAATTTCGATAATCAATATTTTTTTCCATTTTATCTAAAATAAACATTTTAGTATCTAATGAAATATCTTTTATTATTAATTTTTTTAAATTGAAATTGAATATATTAGGTAATGAGTCAAACAAAACCATTAATAAATCTAAAGAATCATTTAAATTATCATAATCAGTTTTATCATACATCACATATATCATAGAAAATTCTCTTTCTATATATTTAAAACAGTTTGCAGCTAATTTTAATTTAAAACTTATATTAGAAAATTTTTCTTTTGTAGAATCATCATAATCTTCAATCAATTTATATGATTTTAAATTATAAATAAAATCAAAAACATCTAAATAATTTTCTTTCCAAGTACCTTTGAGAAATTTTTCTAAAGTTGCTAACTTTGAATAAGTAAAATTTTCTTCTATTTCTATTACAGGTAAATCAATATTCTTTTTAATTAAAAATTTTATTAATTCATAATCATTCTTTGCAAGTGCAAAGAAAATTAAACAGTTTATTTCAGCATAGGCAATGTTTTTTATAAATTCTTTAGGAATATTAAAATAAGATACATCAAATTTTTCTAAAAATGTATAATTTATATTATTTCTTTTTGATGCCTTTTCTATATAAGATCTTATATAATCGGGAGTAAAATTAGTAATAGTCGTCTTTGATATAATATAATCAAATAAATCCTTATTTACTACATAATGCAAATAACTATTTTTTAATATTTTTTTTAATGGAATATGTTTTTTATATTTAATAAAAACATCTTTTGAAAACACTTGCAAACAATCTATTAAAATAGTATCATTCATAAATAAATTATATTTCATATATTTTTCTATAATATTTTCTAATTCATCAAGTGATACTTTTTTATAAAAATAATTTATAATTTTAATCCATTTAGCAGTTGCAATAATTTCAAAATTATTATAAATAAATTTTAATACATTGTCTTTTGAATTATAAATAAGTTCTATAATAATATAAGAAGGTATTTCAAATGCATGAATATCTTTACAAATTGTCAAAAATTTAATATAATCTGTTTCATTTACCATTTTAGAATTAATTTCTGAAAATATATTTATTCCTTTAGAATAAGTTATATAAATAGATTTTAAAATATCCCATTTGCGTACATTGAATTTTTTACCATAAGAAAATTTATAACTAGGAATAATTTTAACGATTTTTTTTTCAATTGTATGTTTTTGAAATAATGTAGGTTCTGAATGACCTGCACCCAACATAAAAGTAAGATCTAATATTTTAACATGAATTTGTGTACCATCATATAAATTAGGGTTAAATTCTTCAATTGAATATGACTCTAACATTTTATCTTTATTTGGATTTTCTATTAATTTCAAAAAATTTTTTAATGTATTTACATCGACTCCTTTTTCAATATTTTCTATTGATAAATCACCTGTTGAATTAAATATATATGCCATAATTCTACAAAAATTAAAATAATTCATTCTTAATTCATAGCCTGTTTTATAATGTGTATCATTCATAGTTACATCATGTTTATACATTCTCAAATGAAAAAGACAGGGGTCTCCTACATAATCATAATGTAAATCTTTTATTTTTAAAACTCTTTTGAAAGGAATATTTTCAAGTAAATCATAATATTCTTGTATATTGCTTTGAGTAAATTCTGTATCTTTATATTTGGATAAAAAATCTTTGAACTCTTTTTTAATAGTTGTAGGTAAATAACTTGGGTTTAATTTTTTTGTTTGTTTATCAAACATTATCATTAATAAAAAATCTAATATAGAAATTTCTCCACAATAAGGCACCAAACTATCTTTTTTTATACGATAAAAATCTCTATAATAAAGATTTTTAAATCCATTTAAATCAGAATCATTATTTTTTAAATTTCTATAGAATGATAATAATTCATTAAAATGTATATTAATTCTATTAGTTGTATCACTTGTATCAAACTTATAATTTATATTTTCTAAGTTTTTATTTGATATTACATTATTAAATTGAAGTTTAATATTTGTTAAATTCTTAACTGTAGAATTGTTTTCTAAATTTAAAAAATATAAATACCATATAAAAACACGGCAAAAATTATTTCTTTCACAATTGTTACAATTTGGCATACTAATCATTAATTTATGATAATCAAATAACTCTTTTATTAATTTAATGTAAAAAACTAATTTAACTTGTTTAAAATCAAATTTTATAAATTCATTTAAATTATCAATATTATCAAAAAATTCATTTTTTTTATTCCAAGATTTATCAGTCATAGCAATTTTGTATAATGAATTTAATTTGAAAAAGTTATATGTATAAAATAATTTATCATAATTACGATTTTCTAAAATACTAATAGAATTAATAATATTCATTAATAATTTATAATCTTCTGGACTTATTAATTTTTCAAAAATACTTATAAATGAAAGTATGCTTGATAATACATTATCTTCTAGTTTAACTTCTTTATTTTTATCATTCATATAATCAAGTAAAGCATGAACTCTATTTTCTAATTTTCTTAATTTTATACGTGTTTCTAAAGCATCAAATGACTCAGGATCCTCTTTTTTTGTAAATGATACTTGATTAAAATCTCTAGTAGTTCCTATGTGTTGATAATAAAAATAAGAATATTCAGTGAAAAAATGAGATATCATAAAACTTTTAATTATATCTGCTTCATTTGAAAAATAAAATTCATTAAAATTAGTTTCTGTTGCTCTCCTATCCCAAGCACCAAAATGTTTTAACCAATTATTAAAATCATCTTTTAAAAATTTTGAATAATAATTTAATATATTTTTTATTTTTTCCTTATCAAGTAAAAGTGCTTCTATAATAGAACCAGCATATTCTATGTAAGGCGAAAATAAAGGATAACCCTTTATTTTTTTGCTATTTATGTTTATTAGTCTACTTTTTTGTATATATAATAAAGTAAAATTTGGTTTTAGTATATAACTATCAAATGGTTGTGCACCAGATTTACTATATATTTCAATGTCGGTTGGATCATAAATGATGAAACCTTTATCTGAAGGTGTTTCTAAGAAAGAAAATAAATTACCCGCAGAATTTTCCTGAAATGGTACAATTGAATTAAAAATTTTAACATAATTTTCTTTATTTTCTAGTCTGATTTTATCAAGTTCATCAGATAAAGTTTTATTAAATTCTCCTTTTAATTCTTTTTTTATTTTTGTTTTTCTATCTATATCAGGTTGTTTAACAGAATCTTTTATAAATAAATAACTAGTAACTTGGCTTAATATATTTGTAGCTGTTGTTTTCTCTTTTGCATTTTTTGTCGTGTCTTCTATAATTGCTTCTAATTTAGATTTCATTAATATAAATATTTCTTTATCTTCAAATTGTTTTTGTATTTTGAAAATATTTTCTGTTTTATCAAAAATAACACTTGTTTTGTCAAAATCAATTTTGTCAATAATTGTCTTATTTCCAATAACTTGATTATCATTTATATAACCACCTTTAAATATTTTAATGATTTCCATTATTATAATATTAAAGAAAAGAAAAAAAATTTAAAATAAAATAAAATAAGTTTAATTTGATTTAGCAATTTTATCAAATAATTTATCATTTGGTTGATGACCATTTCCAGGGCGAAACATATAAGATTCATAATCTATTCCAATTTTTTTCTTAGCTTCTAATTTACCTATTTCTTCATCATAAATTTCTTTTTCAGTTGATGATCTTCCATTCCAATTAAATGCATAATCATCATTTTGATTCCATCCAAAAATAAAATGCATACTTTCTAATCTTTTAGGTGGTATATCATAAAGAGGAGTTATATGTGTTACTGAACCAGGTACTGCTAAATATAATGCTTTATAGATTTCACTAAGACATACTAAATTTAAAGCTATTTCACCACCTGCACATTTACCTAATACATGTACATTTGTTAATTTTAACTTGTCAGAAATAATTATGTGAATAAATTGAGAGATTTCTTTAGCTAATCTTATTTCACCATCGTAAATATCTAATAATTCATTTTCAGTTAATTCTGTTCTTAAAATACTTTCTTTATTTAATTCTTTTGTTCTCTTAGCTCTATAAGTTTGACAAGCATCATCTTGATAATTTTTAAAAGCATTCATATTAACTATATAAACTTCTTTAAATTTACCTTTTAGGGTTTCTTGATTTCTTACTAATACTTCAGCAGTACCACAGAAAGAGTTTGTACTAATTCCAGCCATTATAAATAATACAGGTTTATCACCTCCTTCCTCAAAAGTTTTACGAATAACTTCAAAATTTAATTCATCTTCTATCGTACCCTTTTTTAAATTTTTAAATGTTAAAATATCTTTGGTGCTAACCTCGTATTCATTAATTTTCCAATCAGCTGAAAAATCTACATCTCTAGGAAATTTAGGTTTATCTGATTTGCTATCGTTACATGCTTTTCCAAAATCGGTTGCATCTACCCAACCACCACCAGATTGATACGTATTTATATGTTTAAGAGACAAGTATTTATTTTTGTATTTTAAATATTTTTTATAATAATCCATTATATATATATATATAAATTAAATATTATTCAAATCATTTAACCACAAATCCTTTTGAGTACTTTCATTTAACTCTTTAATCTTACTATTAATTTCTTTAATCTTACCATTTAATTTATCCAAATTTGTTTTATTCAATTGTTTAAACGATAAATTAGTAATATAATCGTAACTATCATTATATTTCTTTATTTTATTATCTTTTAAATAGTCATTTACTTTTTCTTCTTCTAATTTAAATATTTTATTATTATTCATAACTAATTCAATAAATTTAACTTGTCCTGTATAATATTCTTTATCCTTTTCTAAATTTTCTATTAATTTCAATCTTCTTTTCTCATAATATTCTAATCTAAATTTATAAAATTCTTCTAATATATCTTCCACTGATTTATAACTTTCTAGTTTCCATTCTGTATTGTATAAAGTTAAATTGCTTGTTTTAATAGTCTTATATAAATGTAAAAATTTATACAAGTCGCTCATACCAAAAGAATCTATAGTGGTAAACATTTTATTTACTCTATCTATATCGTCTTTATCTATTTTCAATATAAATTTAACTTCTGTATCTGAGCTTAAATTTTGGTAATTCTTAAATGGGCTATCTTTTTCTTCTATTAATATTTCTAAAAATTCTTTATAATCTGATGTCCATAATTTAACTGGTAATTCAGATATAATAATTTTATTGTCTTCAATAGTTAATATACCTTCAGATATCCAAGTTGTTTCATCGTATTTAAAAATTCTACCTTTGAATCCATTGTAAAAAGGAACTAATTTATTATTTTTCTTTGCTTCTAACTTATTCTTAATCCATAAAACTATATCTCCAAGATTATAACTTGGTATATTTGTTGAAAAACCTGTACCAATACCTTCACAACCATTTACTAAACATAAAGGAACTATTGGTAAGTAGTTTTTTGGTTCAATTGGAAAACCATCGTCATCTTGACCTAGTAAAATATCATTATCTTCTTTCTTAATTAATTTAGTTATTATATCAGTAAGCTTGGTAAAAATATATCTTGCAGAAGAATGGTCTTTACCGCCCATCAATCTCGTTCCTAGTTGACCTATCGGTTCTAATAAATTTACATTATTTGACCCTACAAAATTTTGAGCTAAATTAATTATAGTACCAACTAATGATTGTTCGCCGTGATGATAAGCGGTTATTTCAGCAACACTACCACTTAGTTGAGCTACTTTCATCTCGTTAACTAAATTCTTTTTTAAACATGCATATATAACTTTCCTTTGAGAAGGTTTAAATCCATCAATAATAGAAGGAATACTTCTGATATTATCATAATTTGAAAAATGAATTAGTTCTTGATTTACAAATTGTTTAATGGTAATAGTTGTTGGTGGCTCTAATTGAAGTATATTTTCAGGGTCATATTTCATTAACCATTGTTTTCTATCATTTACTTTTTCTTTACCAAAAGCTAATAATATATCAGAATTAGGACCTTGTTTTTGTGTATCTAAAATATCAATCGTATTCTTTTCTAAATTAATAAAATATTCTTGCGCTTCCTTTGATGTAGATGTACCTAAACCCTTATAATACTTAATATTCCATTTTGTAGAATCATTTGAATCTTTCCAGGTAGAATAAGCACGTAAATTTTGAAAACTGAATACTTTATCTTTTTGAGTTGCTTTAACTACTGGAGTAACCAATATCTTTAAAAATCCTTTCTCTTCCATCAAATGAGAATAAAAGAAATCAAAAAAGTTTATAATTAATCCTTTAATATGTGAACCATCTTCATCTGCATCCATCATTAATAATATGCTACCATATCTTAACTCATCTCTTTTAACACCACTTTTTAAACCCATAATCTTTTTCAATTCAGTAATTTCATTATTATTGGTTAATTGAGACGTTGAGGCTTCACGAACATTCAATAGTTTACCACGAAGAGGATAAACACCGAAAATATTTCTACCATCTTTAACTACACTGATACCAGATATTGCCGTAGCTTTAGCTGAATCACCTTCTGTTAATATTAAAGTACATTCCATTGATTTCTTGGTACCAGCGTAATTAGCATCTTCTAATTTATAAACTCCTTTAATTTTAGATTTTTTAGAGCCTTCTAATTTAGATAATATTTTTTGAGTTGATAAAGAAACAACTTGTTTAAGTTTAGTTACAATATCTGATTCTTTTATTTGATTCCAAAAAGAATCTGAAATAACACATTCAAAACCAAATTTATTTACTGGTGTCATAACTTCTTCTTTTGTTTGACTTGAGAAAGATGGGTTTATAATAGATGCTTTTAATCCAATATTTAAATAGTCTTTCAATAATTTCTTAGTTAATTCTGGATGAACAATCTTTTGAAATTTAACCAATAATAAATCTAAAAAATAATCTAAATGTTTACCTCCTTTGCTAGTATAAATACCATTTACAAAAGAAATATGAGTATCTGGTAAGTAGTTATTATCATTAAATCTTATTGCATATTCCCATAAATTATTTTTAACACAAGAGCCATAAATCCAATCACTTTGATAAAATTTTAAATAATTACTCCAAGATGATTCTTTAAATTCCTTTTCATCTAAAGATATTCTTATTTTTGGATTAACTAAACCTATTAAATCAATAACTCTTTTTTGAAATTGGTGTATCATATCTTTATTTAATTTATCAATTTTAAATTTTTCAAAATCAGGGAAACTAGTTATTCTAACACCACCTAGAATTTGTGAATTTTTCTCTATTTTTTTTATAATAGGTTTATTAACTTTTGATAAATTATTTTCTATTTCTTGATAATAGGATAAATTCCTTTTTATATCCCAAACCTCTATTATTATCTTCTTTGAAAAAATTGCTGTTAACTTTGCTCCTAGACCGTGTGTTCCTCCTACAATTCTTTCTTCATTTTCACTATAATTTGTTGATGTCATTAAATTAGCAAAAATTAATTCAGGTACATAAATTTTATGTTCTGGATGAACTGCTATATCTATACCAACACCATTATTAAAAACACTAAATGAATCATCTTTTATAGAAACTTCTATTTTAGAAACAGTTTTATCTCTAATAGTTTGGTCATAACTATTAACTATTATCTCATCAAAAATTTTATATAAACCAGGAGACCATGAAATATCTTTTTGTACTATTTTATTATTTTCATAAATAAATTGATTATCGGTTCTTATATCAATATCACCAACATACATACCTGGTTTTAACAAGACATGTTCAATTGGTGATAACTTTTTATATTTTTTTGTTAAATCTTCCATAATAATTTGTTTTAGATAAAATTAAATATTGAAGATAAATTAATTAATTACTAATTTTTACATATAATGCCAATAGTTAAACAAACATATGATAAAGAAGGAACAACTAACTTTCAATATACATTTAAAGAAAAAAAAAATAAAGAATGGCTTGTATTCTTTACTCAGGGATTTATTAGTATCAGTGATGTTTTTGGAATAACAAGAATCAAGATTAATTTTCCTGAAGAAGACCATTGGGTTTATGAAAAAATAGAAAGCACTATTAAATATGGTTCTTTTTGTAATTGTTCTGAGATTAAAACAAAAGATTTTAAATTAAGCGTACATACTCGTGAACATTATATTGATCCTGATGACCCAGAATATACTTCAGAATATGAAGATGTAGGAAAGCCTGAAGGATATCTAGAATTGGAAACAAAAATAGGTTATACTATTATTTCAATTCCTTATAAACTTGCATTAAGTATAATGAAATTTATGTCTGGTTCAACTGATTTAGAAGGAGTATGTGGTGTAATTAAATTAAAATAGATTTAACATTATTTGAAAATTTTTTTTATAAAAATTAAATATATACTTAAAATTAAATTTATATTTATAATAATGTTAGATTTATCACTTGCTTATATAATTTTTTCAATTGGATATTTTACAATATCCTTAATTCAAGCTATTTATAAATATCAAAAATTTGAAAATAGTAAAATAATTACTCATGAACAAATTAATGGTATTATATTAAAAACAATTAAACAAGAAACTGAAATGCCTTTAATAATTACACCAAAATATTCTACTGTTGTACCAATTACTGGAGCAATTAATGAAAAAGAATATTTTTTATTTTCTAAATTTAATAATCAATTAATTAATTATGAATGTTTAGATAAAACTTATAATAAAACTATTATAGATACAACAAATAGTTATAACATTTTAGCAGATAGATATAATTTAAAAAGCTATAACATAAATATAAAATTACCATTAGCAGCATATGAATATAAATTAATGAAAGCATATTCTATTTGCAAATCTAATCAAATAGGCTTAATAGGAACAAATAAACAAAAATTAATTATTAATTTTGTATTCAAAACTAGATTACCATTTACATTTACAATAGGTCTTTCAGCATTAGCATTATTAGTAATTAATTATATTATAAAAAATTGAATAATTAATTGCATATATCAATAATGTTAATGTATGCAATCTCAAATTAAAGTAAATGCTACTTATTTAACTAAACCTACATCCGATGTAAATGGAATTATTGGTATTAAAATTAATGGTGTTGGTGAAGTAGACCCCAAACAAATTAACATAGCACTACTAATGGATACTAGTGGTAGTATGGAAGGTGCTCGTATTGAATCAGTTAAAAAGACTCTTAAAGTTCTAGTTGAAATTTTATCTAATGGAGACGTAATAACACTAATTGGCTTTAGTTCAGAAGCAAAAGAAATTTTATCAAATGTAACTATAGATGATTCTAATAGAAGTTTTATTATAGAAGAAATAGAAAAGTTACAAGCTGATGGTGGTACTGATTTAGGATGTGCACTAATGAAAATGGGTGATTTACAAGGGTGTATACGCTCTAGCCATAATGCAGTTGTAATTTTAACTGATGGTTTTATTAATAAAGGAATTACATCTAATGCTGGCCTCTATTCATTGGTAAAATCTAAAATTCCTTCTTTGCCTATTTATACTTTGGGCTATGGTGATGACCATAATAGTGATTTAATGAAAACACTATCAACTAAAACACGAGGGTCATATAGTTTTATCCAAGAAGAAATTTCACTACCAGAGTCTTTAGGGGACATGGTAGGTGCTTTGAAAACAGAAATTTCTTCTAATGCTACTGTAAAATTTCCATCAGAATGGAAATGTTTAGAACCTATTGCTGAAGAAGGTAATACATTTTCTGTTGGTTCTATTATTTCAAATAAATCAATGTGGGTAATGATTAAAGTGCCAGCTGGTTCTATAGATAAACCAATGGAATTAACTTGTATAAAATCAAAAAATGAAACTTCTACAATAACATTTAATTCAGATGATTCTTTAGAAAGAATGGAACTTGTAGAACAATTAGTTCGTTGTGATATGGGTAAAATTATGAATGATGTAACTGAATTAATGAAAATAAATGAGTTGAACAAAGCTAAAGATGTTTTAAGTAAAGCTATAAATAGTTTAACTACATCTGAAGCAAAAAATCGTAATATTGTAATTTTAATAAAAGCTCAAATGGAAGAAATTTTATCAAAAGTAAATGATGCATTGTCTGAATTTCATTCTCACACACCTAATGCACTATTACGTCATGCTTCAAATACAACTAGTAATTATGGAAATCAAAGAGGTCGTACAGGAGGTGGTGAATTATTTAGTAGTCCTATGCAAGGACAATACAGTCGTCATATGACTGCAAGATATGCTGACGAACCAACTAATCCTACACCTAATCCTACACAAAGTTCAACTAGTTGATTTAAAAATTAAATGTAAAAAAATTTTTTATTGCACTTTTAGGATTCCATTTTTCTAAATCATTCATAGAAACATAAATATTACCATATTCTGTATTAATTGTTACTTTATTATCTTTTATTTTGGTAATTTTATTTCGTCCTGTTGAATCAAAATGCGTTGTTACTCTATCACCTACTTTAATTGGCCATCGTAATCTATTTTTTTCCTTAGAGCTATCTATGAATCTAATGGTGTCATTTGAATAAATTCTAACATCATTCAAGTCAGTTCTACATACATAATAATTCGAAAAATCTTCTACTACTGTAGATTTTTCTTTGAAAAACCATGATACATTATCACCTACTTTTAAGTATCCACCTCCTTTCATATTTTTTTTTAAATTGATGTATTTATTTTTATATTTTAAATATTTTTTTTTATACAAATCCATTATATATATTATAATATATTTTTATACATAACAGCAAGTATATTTTTATTTATCAAACTACCACCTGATTCATATTTACAAATTATTTGTTCCTAAATTAGTATCTAAGCACTTTTAACTTCAAGATTATAGACATTATTATATTAAAAATTGAAAAAAAAAATATATACATTCATATAGATATATTATGTCTACTAATACTAATAATATTGAAAGTACAGATAAAAGACCTCCTAAATTAACATTTATAAGTACAACTCCATTTCAAATAGCTTTAAGAACAATGAGAGAGGTAAGAGAAATATTTTTAACAGAAGGTGATGTTCATTTTGCAAGTTGCTTAGCTACTCCAAAATTAATTATTTCAAATGAATCACCAAAAAAACCATCTGAAAAATTAAAAAAAACTCTTTCTTGGAAAAATATATTATGTGAAACTAAAAATATTACTCCAGAATCTTCACCAAAAGAAGAAAATTTAGTTTCTGAACCAAAAGAAGAAAAGTTAGTTCCTAAAGAAGAAAATTTAGTTTCTGAATCAATAGAAATCTAGTTTTTTATTAAACTCAAATATTTTTTTTTATATTTTAAATACTTGTATTCATAATCTATAATAGATCCTCCTGATTGTTTTCTCATAATTCGGTTACCTTTACCACCTGATTGCTTCCAAGGTTCACCAATAAAAGTAAATTTAAAACCACTGTCTTCTTTTTTTTCAATTACAAGAAAACCATAAGAATTAGATTGATTAATAACTTCATAATCAATTGAATCTACATTTACTTTTTCTAAAGTTGGTGGTATTAAATCTTGGTCAGCACCTCCAGTTCCTACAATAAACTGATGAATATTTAGTTCATTTATTTTAATAATACCTTCTTGATAAGCATGAACATCTGCACACATATAAATAATATTTTTTTTTGTTTTTATTTCCTTAAATAAATTACCTAAACCATCAGAAGTAAAAATTTGAGTTTTACCAGTTTTAGTACTATGTCTCACTCCAATTATAGGATGATGTCCAATAATAATAATATTATTTTTAGTAGTTTCGGTAATAAATTTATTTACTTCAAAATTTTGATAGTTAATTAAATCTTGTATAGTTTCAGAATCTTTTGTTTTATCTCTGAATAAAGGTAATTGATTATAACAAGTATCTGCAATTTTAGTTGATGTATTTTCAAATTCGTATAATGTTGTATCAATCATTAAAATTAGACAATCGTCTATTTCTATTTTAATGATATCATTAAATAAATTTAAACTTAGTTTTTGTTGAATTGATAATGATTCACATTTTTCAATTTTACCTTTATCATTAACTGTAATATCTTCAATATCATGATTTCCTAAAACAACATACTTAGTAACATCATCTGGTAAACAACTAAATCCAGATAATAGATTTTCTTTATTTATTTTTTTAACTTTTGCACCACCTACTTCAGATTTATTTGGATAATAATTATCACCAGCGATAGAAATAAAATCAATATCTTTATTTTCAGAACTGTATTTATTTAATAATTTAGTCATAGTTGTTAATCCATTAGTTTCATCTTTAGCACATTTTCCTAAATTCCAACATCCAAAATGTATTATTTTCATTATTATTATTTAGGAAAAAATTTGAAATTTAATTAAATTATATAATAATATATTATTATATGATTCAATCAAATAATTATAATATAGACGACTTTATGCAAATACCAGAAAATGAATTAACAGAAAGAATAATTCCAATTATAAATATCTTAATTAAAAAAAGACAATTTAGTGAAAAATTTCTTTTTAAATTTATTGATGCTATTGATCCATATATTTGCTTAAAATATCAAAAAGGACTAACTCCCAATTTTTGTTTTGATAACTTATATAATAAAGAGAAACCAGATGGATTTATTTGTTTCAATGATATTCTAGATTATTTTAATTTAATTTATTAATTTTATTTTTCAATAATAAATATTTATTTTTATATTTTTCATATTTTTCTTTAAAATGATTAGTCTCATACCATTTTCCCCTATCTTTATCTGTTGGTTTAATTCTAATTTCACGATTATCTGTGCGTAATCTATATAATTTATTAAATAATTTATTTTTATTTTTATCATGAACTATTTTAAGAATTTCTATAAATCTATCACGTTCTCTTTCGATTAAATGACCTCCCCTAAAACAACTTGACATACCAGTGTCAACCATAATTATTTTAATATCTTTTTCATTTTCATAACATCTAGGTATTACACAGCCATAATGTTCATCATTATTACAACCTTCATATTCTTGATCTTTATCTGTTTTATTTGAAATTATTGATTTAATATGTGGATTATTCTGTACTTTTTTATTTGGTGAATCTCCTATACTATATATAGTTGGACAATGACCAACAACAATAATATTAAAAAAAAATTAAAATCTTAATTAAAAGAAAATTCATAACCACACTCCATACAAGTAACTATTGTAGTAGCAGGTTCGTCCGCAGCTCGTGTTTGTCTCTGAACAACTTGGCATTTACGATTTTTACATTTTTTACATTCAAATACACTCGATGTTGCTTGATTATTTTTTTTATATTCTTCTAAGGCTTGTTTCTTTATAATTTTTTCATATTTATCTGGATTTAATTCATCAGGGCTCATAAAAGCAACTTTAACTGGGTCAATTTTACCACTTTTTAAACTTTTTAAGAAATAATCAGTTTCTTTATCTTTTACTAATTTTAAAATTTCATCAACTTTTGTGTCATAAATTTGTTCAATTAAATATGGCGTTTCATTAACTGTAGCATAATCAATACTAAAATTATAAATAGAATCTTCTACTTTGTTAATTAAGTCAGGAGATATTAATTTACCAAAACTAGTTTTAGTAGTTTCTCTTAATTGTTTATCTATGTGCATTGATAGATAATGATATTTAACTTTAAATAATATTTTGTCAAATTTTTTTAACTTCGTTAAGAAAGTTAAAAAAATATGTAAAGGAAAAATATGTTTCTAGGATAATTATATGGACGAAAAAGTTACTGTATTTATTGAAATTGAGAAGGATAGTAATCAAAAATTTGAATACAACCACGAAACAAAAACTCTTGAATTAGATAGAATTCTAGAGGCTCCATATTTTTATCCCTATCCATATGGTTTTATACCTAATACAAAAGCCAAAGATAATGACGAATTAGATATATTAATAGTAACAAATAAACCAGTTTTGAAAGGTACTTTTTATGAAGTTTTCATTATAGGTGTTTTAGTTATGGAAGATGAAAATGGAATGGATGAAAAAGTTTTATGTGTATTAGAGGAAGACTATGATAAAATAAATAATTTATCACATATTGATGAAAATGCAAAAAAATCAATACATTCATTTTTTTCAAATTATAAAAATAAAAGCATTGGAAGGTGGTCAAAAGTATATGGTTTTGAAGATAAAAATTTTGCTATAAACTTGTATAAAAAATCACTTCTTTAATCGTCATGAATAGTAGTATAACCACACGATTTACATTCTATATATAAAGTAGGTGGTTCATCGGCACTTCTAGTTTGTTTTTGTGTAATTTCACTTTTTCTTTCTTTACATTTAGGACATTTATAAACACTAGAAGTAGCTTGAGTATTTTTTTTAAATTCTTCAAGTTCTTTCTTCTTTAATATTTTTTCATATTTATCAGGATTTAATTCATCTGGTCTCATCATTGCTATTTTTAAAGGGTCTATTTTATTAGATTTAATTGCTTGAATTAAAAATGATGATTTTTTATTAATTAATAAATTATATATTTCATTAAATTTATCAGAATAAACTGATTCTAAAAGAAATGGTGTTTCATTATCTTCAGTATATTCTTTTGAAAAAGTATACACTGATTCTTCAACTTTTTTAGCATATTTTTCTTCAATTAATTCAGAAAATTTTTTAATATTTTTTTGTCTATCCATTAAAATAGATAAGAATTAAAATATATTCGTCATTTTATTATATTCATAATAAGCTTCTATTATCCACTTTTGAACTGGAAGAATATTTCCATCTTTATCAATAGTAGTAAATTTTGACATATCTAAATTTGGAATATTAACAATATTAAATTTCATTTTTATTTGATGATCTATATCATTAATAGTTTGTAATTGAATTTCCTCATGATTTTGTTTATATCCTACTGTAAAATCAATATATGGACAATCATGAAAACTATCTTCATTAATTAATCTTGGGTGAAATAATTTATGATTTGATGACAATCCACCTCTATTTATACCATCTTTTATACTCCCATATAAGTTAGACCAAAAAATAGTATTTGAAGAATATTCTATTTGACTTTCAATTTCAGTATCATTTAACCAAATACCAAATCCCCTCATTCTATTTTTGTTAATAATTTCTCGTATATCTGTTGTACTAGAAACATATTTATAATCAATATTCATATATGTTAAGTTAGCAGTAACACAAGTTGGAGTCATTAATACATTGGTACCATCGTAATATGCTCTAACACAAGGAAGATGAAATTGACTTACTAACGATATAAAATCATCACTTTTAGTCATAAATAATTCAATTGGATGATCAAAATGACGACTAGTAATTCTATATTTATAATTAATTTTTAAAACTAATTGAGATGAAATAGTAGTTTGTTCTGTGTTACTTTTATCTTTATTATTATAAATATGTATTTTAATATCATACTTATCTATTGGTAAAAAGTAATCTGGATAATTTTTCTTTAATTCATCTTCTGATAATTGTTGTTCTTCAATATCTTTTTTAATTTTATTTTCAAGTTCAATCTTGAAATATGGTTTAAATAATTCAATTAAATTAGGATCTGTTAAGTTTTTATATATAAAATCGATTGTTATATTTTCATTTACTAGATTTTTAATAATCCAATCTTTTTGAACTATTAGATGAGCCTGAAATAATGGATTCAAATTTACATGTTCTGGTTCAGCATATGTAGGATTGATTATACAAGTATTAACACAAATTTGATTAAAAAATTCTATAACATTTTTCATATATTCAAAAGGTTTTTGTTTTAAAAACATAACATCAATATCAGATTTTGGGTAATACTCATTGAAATATCGTATCATTTTTTCTTCTTGCATTTCTTCATTAAAAATATTAACAAGTGGATGTTTCTTTTGAATGCATGCTGACATAATAGAACCACCTATAGCTATCTTTAATTTTGACCAATCTAAACCAGCAAATAAATCATTATCAGAATGTCTTGTCGTAAATATATTCATGTTTTTTCTAAATTCATCAATATTACATATACCATTATTATGTATATTTGTTTTATTATTATTTAATTTTACCTCTCTTAAACTTACCATGTTTATTTCAGGTTTTAATTGACTATCAGCAACCATAATTGGCATATATGGATTATATTTGGGATGTGCTGAACAAAATGGAAATATTGGTAATTTGGAAGCAGTATTAATATCAAATATAATATCATCAGTAGATTTTAAATTAGATTTCTTTATTGATTCTTCGGTATATAATCTTAACCAACTATATCCAAACAGATATCTAAATAATGGTGCAAACTTTTCTATTTTATTTTTCATCATCTCAAGAATAAATTCATTATTAACTACTAAATGGCAATATTTTTTTGAAATCAATAAATTACAAAATAAGAAATATCTTTGTTTTTCATCTAATAATAAAAATAACTTATTGATATCTTCTTTTGTATAATTACAAGAATTATTTATAATATATAATTTCTTGCGGCCTTGTTTTTTAAGAATCGATGCTGCATCAACATATCTTTTATTTTTAAAAATCATTTCTAAATAATCAGCGGAATCATTAGAATCTTCAGATTTTTTTAAATAAGAAACATTAAATTTTCTTGATTTAAAAACTTGATTTAAATTTGATAAACAATTATATGGCATTGACCAATAATTACTTTCATCTAAAGATTTTATCATTTGTTCTAATTGAAACTTATTCTTTATGTTATCTAAATCATCTTTGAAATAATTTGATAAAAGTATATTATTATAAATTTTATCTAAATTACTGTCACCATTTTTATTTTCTAAATATGATATAATATTTTTAAATGCTACTGTGAATATTGGTAATACTAAATTATAATTAGTTAATTCTAATCCTAAATGATTAAATTTTTCTAATTTACTTTTTTCAATTATAACAGTCTTATCAAAATTATATTTATTTTTCAAAAGATGTAAACTTGTTTTCCAAACTAATAAATTTTCTGATAAATAAGTTAAAGTCTCTTCATTAATATATTTATGAAAGCAACTTCTAATTAATGGAATATCATTTTTCTTTACTAAAACGAAAAGAGTTTTAAAATGATTAAATACATTATTTATATTTATTTCTAATGATTCTGATTCTGTAGGTAAAAGTAATTTATTTCCTATAATAAATGGATTTTGAATATTCATTATAGATATATAATTTAAATTAAAGGAATCAAATATCAATTTTTTTACCATAAAAGCTTTTCTATTAAGTTATTTTCAAGTTTTATATAATTATTTTCTACCATTTTATCAATAGTTTTATTAAATAGTAAAATGTCTAGTTCAAATACTTTTATATTTGATGAAACCATTAAATACAATTCATCTTGTGGAATAGGTTTTTGTTTTACAAAGTGATTAATTTGTGCACTAATTACATCTTGTCTATTCATAATTAGTTCTTCTTTTCTTTTCTGTTCCCAAATATTACCATAGTTTGTAGTAGTAAAAAATATATTGATAAAATCAGAAGAAATATTATTTATATTATCAACAATGATTAATTCATTGTTCTCTATTTTTACTATACCGCCAAATATCAAAGAAGATACAAGACCTTGTTTAAATTGTTCATTATAATTAATTAGAAAAGGAAGTTTCATAATTGTATCTTTATTACATTTAGTTTTAAATATATATTCAATTATCATAAATTGAATAGGTAGCATCCGAATTTCTTTATTAAGATAATCAAATATGATTTCTCCAAAATGAGGATACCAATTTAATTTTCTTTTATCACTGTATCTGTTTTCATAAAATTTTTGATAGCACAATAATTTTCTAATTAATTCTGACATGTTATCTTTTGATATAGATTTAATTAAATCATTACTAATAACTCCTTCTGTTTGATTTATATCCCAATTATTATACGATGAAGTCATAACATTTAAATCTTTTAAAAAATCATAACTTTTATCTGATAGTAATTCTTTAAAATTTTTCATATCTTTCAATGTATTTTCTGTATCTAATATTATTTTGTTAGTTTTAAGTAATAATTTTTCACCAAATTTTTCAATTAAATTCTGAAGATATTTTTTCTCTATACTTATATTTGGTTCATTTAACATTCTCATTATTAAATAATTATTATATTTATCTATAAATACATCCTTATCTTTAATATTTGAACAGAATCCCAATATATTTGCTAATATATCATTAGATATAGATGTTTCTGTATTTGAATTTGTAATAATATTTTGATGAATAATATCAATTAAAAAATCTTGAGTAGATTCAGTTGAAAATATTTGTGATATTTTATTATTAATAATATCTCTTGTTATACCAGAATTATTAATAATTTTTTCAAAAACTTGAAAAGTTTCAGTAAATTCTTTTAGTGCTTCTAAATTAGAAGAATTGAAATCTTTTATTTTTTTATCTATAATAGTAAAAAATTTATTTGTCATTAATTCTTTCAGTGATTTACCATCAATAACAAATTCAAATTTATTAACAATTATATTTAATATTATATAATTATCTGACATTATTTTATTAATTATATTTAATGAACAATTATCAAAAATATCCTTAATTTTTTGCATTATCAAATTAATTGATGACGATAATACAATACTTAAGTCACTAGTAATCATATTAGTACTATAATAATCAAATATTTTCTTACAAAATTCTGTATTACGAGATACATTAATAATTTTTTGATATTCTTCTGGAACAGGATAAGTTTTATCAAAATTATCTTCAACTGTTGATGCTAATGAAGATGAAATCAAAAATAAAAACCATTGATATGATTTTGTTTCAGGATTATAATTAGAAATTTCTTTCATTTTATTAATTAATGAAGTTAATGATTTTTTATTGTTATCATTAATAGTAGATAATTCGCTTTTTAAAAATCCAATTAAAGAATTCTCAGATAAAAGTTGTTCAAATAATTGTAAATAAGAATTTTTTTTAGATTCTTCGTTGTTACTAATTTGATACATTTTTCTAATCTTTTCAGAGAAACCTTCAATTAATTTAATTAATGTATCCAAATCAAAATTATCTTTTTTGATAGAATTTCTAACAGCTAATCTTTTTTGTTTTAAGAAGTTTTCTAAATGTTTATTTATAATTTTACTATAATCAATCTCTTTATTTAGAAATGTTATTGTAGAAATAAAATCGGAATGTATCGTTTTCTCATCAGATAAAAGTAAATTTTCAATATAATTATCTATTATCTCTTCTAAATCACTATCACACAGGTCTTTTATAGGATTTTCGATTATATTAAATTTATCAAGTAAAAGTATATTGGTCTTATTATTATGACATTGGATTGACATTAATATTTCAAAAAATATAATTAATTTAACTAATTATCAATTTTTCTTATAAACATCAGAATATATATATGTATATTTAATAAGCAAATGGATTATATCTTGGAATATCATAATTATATAGGTTAACTTCAAAATCACCTTTTGATTTATCTAACCAAGGTAAATCTATTTTCTGTTTATCATCTAACTCTCTATCTCCTCTAACAACTACTGGCATTTTATTTGGAAAACCATAACTATCTGCACCAGCTACATAATATTCCCATTGATTTGAACCAGGATATTTTTGTCTACCAAATAATTGTAATACTTTTTCATCTTTCTTTCTTACTAAAACACCTACTGAATGAAAATTATCAGGTAATCCTCTTGTTGGTAAATTAATCAAGTCTTTTACTTGTCTGGTAGGATATGCGTGTTCAGGGTCTCTTCTTTCAGGAGCTCTAAATTCATTAAAAACTGCTTCGCGATCTCTAGTTTCAAGTGCTATTCTTTTTTCTAAATCAGGAACAACTAACGGTGATTCTAATTGTAAATTATTATCTTTATTTGAATTTTCTAACATGTCATTTGTGTTATTTGTTATAATTAATGGTTGTGTTAATAAAAGAGCTGGTTGATTTGTTAAAAGAGATGGCTCATTTGTAATAATTTGTTTGTTAGTATCTAAAAGATTATAATCTCTCCTTAAACTTTCATTTGGATTTAATATAACTAAAGAACGAGGTTGAGTATCGGCAACTAATTCTGGATAATTTTGTAAAACTTCAGTTTGTAATTGCGTTAAATTATTTGATTTAATTCTTGTATTTTCATTTGTTAATAGTTTTAAAGCTTCTTCTTTAGACATTTTCTTTTTTTGAACTTGTTGATTTTTAATTAGTGGAACAGTATCAAGTCTATTAACATGTTCTGATAAAGTTTTTAAATTATTATTTAAACCATAATTAAAATCTATATTTTTTGAATTATAAACATAATAGATTGTTATTAATAAAAAACATACCAAAAGCAAAAAAGAATGCTCTGTAGGAAGACAAATTTTATTGGACATTATACATAAAATTAGATTTTTAATTTAGATTATCAAATATATAATCATGAATTGTAAAATTAATTTTATTTATAACTTCTTTCTTTTTTATAGGTTGAAATTCTATATAGTGATTAAATAAAAACCATAGTTTTTTATATACTTTTTCAATTGATTCACTATCAGCAATATTAAAATCAATTGCTTTTAAAGATATAAATTTATTGATAATTTTATTTTTAATATCATATAAAATTGGATTACCATTGTAATGAATAATCATGTTACTAATTTTACTAACTAAACACATTAAATTTGTAGTTTTAAATTTTTTAATATCAGGAGAAAATCCAAATAAAAAAAATTCTAAATTATCAATTAAATCTGTTGAAACTTCTTTTAATTTATAAAGAGGTACACTGTATTTATCATTTATAGATTCTTCTAAAAATGATTTCATTTCAACTATATCAAATATAATACTGTTTTTATCTTTATTATTTAATAATGTTTTTATTACACCTGCTTCATCATCATAATAAATATTTCTAAATGAAAATATATAAGATTTTGTACTTATATGAAAATCCATAACTAATATACAATAGAAAAAAATTAATAAACTAAGAAATAAGTAATTGTTTTTAAATCCTTGTCAAGTTTAGAATACATAAATTTTGTTTTTGTTATATATAAAGATAAAGCTAAATGTATATCCAAAGCAATATCAGTTTGAAAATAAATTCTTGAACTTATAAAATGATTTTTTAAATAGAAATGAATACTTGAATTTATATCAGGTTCTAAATTTAATCCATAATTTAAAATATCTCTTGAATGTTTAGTTTGTTTTAAAGTAAAATATGGAGTAACCCACGCCCATACCCATATTCTTGTATCTAATTGAAAACTACCTAATATTGTAGCTTTACCTTGATAAACATCAATATTTTTTTCTTTAAACAAAATAGTTTGTTCTTTTTCATTTTGAGATACATTTTCAGGTGGACTTTTAATTAGATGGTAATATTTTTTATTAGAAGCATCAAAAAAATCCAATCTTTCTTTAATAAATTCTAACACATCATTATTATTATTATCATTATATATACTATCTTCCATATTATAGTATTTTAGATTTTAAACATTATTTATATACACATTTTTAATTATTAATTTAAAGATTTATCATAATTAATATTAATGTATCTGTATATATTTCTCTTAATTGGAACAAATGTATTATTTTTTCCTAGTGTTCTTGTAAATTTTTTAGAAGTTTTAGTAGTTACTGTATTAATTCCATTTATAAATTGGTATAATGCAAATAAACAAATAATTCAAATTACTTATAATAATTGTGAATCAAAGGAAAGTAAAGGTGAAGAGAATGATGAAGAGGAAGGTGAAGAGAATGGTGAAGAGGATGATGAAGAGGATTATGAAGAGGAGGATGAACAGGAGGATGAACAGGAGGATGAACAGGAGGATGAACAGGAGGATGAAGAAAATGATGACGAGGAGAAAGATGAAGAGGATGAAGAACAAGTAGTTGAACGTGTAGTTGAACAAAAAGAAGAACAAGTAGTTGAACAAGTAGCTGAACAAGTAGCTGAACAAGTAGTTGAACAAGTAGTTGAACAAGTAGTTGAACGTGTAGTTGAACAAAAAGAAGAACAAGTAGTTGAACAAGTAGTTGAACAAGTAGTTGAACAAGTAGCTGAACAAGTAGTTGAACAAGTAGTTGAACAAGTAGTTGAACAAGTAGTTGAACAAGTAGTTGAACAAGTAGTT
>Ga0114958_10000332_pt1 | contig 41075 bp, 39 predicted proteins | sample C_130208_EF_Meta_FD_89577 | JGI IMG/M metagenome (GOLD analysis project Ga0114958, IMG submission 89577) | Freshwater microbial communities from Lake Croche, Canada to study carbon cycling - C_130208_EF_MetaG | ecosystem: Environmental > Aquatic > Freshwater > Lake | place: Lake Croche, Canada... | reverse complement strand
TTTTAATAAAATAATTATTTTTTTACTTTAAGTTTACATCCAGTTTACATCACAAAATATTAAAGTCCGCCCCTTAAGCGAAGGACCAAATGGAGGGTACTTTCTTTTTGGATGTTATAGTCCGAAAGTGTACGCCCATCCTCCAGTTGTTTCCCCGCGAAGATTAGTCGCTGTTGGTCAGGAGGGATTCCTTCCTTGTCCTGAATCTTGGCCTTAACAGCTTCAATAGTGTCACTGGGCTCGGTGTCCAGTGTGATAGTTTTTCCAGTGAGAGTCTTTACAAAAATTTGCATTATATATACATCATAAGATTCTAAACAGTTTTTTCTTCAATTTTTTTTCATACATATACTAAAATTTAACCATTAAACTATTAAAAAAGCAATAAAACAACCTATTTTAACAAATATTTATAATAAAACCTATTCTATTATAAATAATGAAACTATTTTTCATACCAATTTTATTATCTATTTTTACTTTAGCAAACTCTCAATTTATAAATATGAAAGTATGTACTGACTTGAATTGTAACACTGGATGTGTTTCTTGGATTGCAACAAATGGTGCATGTAACCCATGTCAAGGCGACCCATCAAATTGTTCAATTACAAATCCTAGTAGTATAGTAACCAGTTCATCAATTAGTTTATATTCAGATGATAAATGTTCATCATCTTATATAATAACTGGTACATATCAAATGCCTATCAGTTTAGATCAATCTTGTCATATATTATATACAACTGATACAAATTTACCTATTTTATCCTATAGTGCATTCAACTTTTCAGCCTTAATTGGTATAACAATTGGCGGAATAATTATATTTATTATTTTAGTTATAGTTATTTTAAAATATTGTTGTCATATACGTATGTGTTCATGTTGTTATCCAGTACAACAACAACAACAACCATCGTCACAAAATGCAATAATTATAACTGATGAAAGAATAGGACAAGTACTTGAATATGGATATTCTATAAAACAAAATCCTCAACCATATTTTCAACCATATCCTCCATCGTATCCTCAACAATATCCTTCATCCTATCCCCAACAATATCTTCCTCAATACCCTCAATCATATCAACTTCCCTCAGCACCTCCATATCCATCAGCACCACCAATCCCCTCAGCACAACCACTACCATCAGCACCACCATATCCCTCAGCACCTCCATATCCTCAACCATCAGCACCTCCATATCCTCAACCATCAGCTCCTCCCGCAAATTATTCACAAAACGTTTTATAAGATGATATAAAAACATATTTTATTATCTTAATAATAATGTCAATGTTAGAAGAATTACTAAAAGAAATTAAAGAATTAAACTTGAAAGTGGATACTTTTATAAAAAAAGAAGAAAAAATAAATGATATTTTTGATAAGTCTGAAATAGATTCAACGCTATTAAATGTACCTATTGATAAAAATAAAAAATTTAATTTAGTTATTGAAAAAATTAAACCAGAAGAAAAGAAAATTGATGACAAATCAAGTGATACTAATTCATATTCTATGGATGAAGATGGTATAGATTTTTTCCCTGTTCGTTATAGAACTATAAATGTAAATTTGAATGAAGACCATATAATTATAACAAGACCAACTAAGATTATCAGAATAAATTTTTGAGTTAATTATAAAAAAAATTGACTCCAAATTCAATTAAACCATCAAATACATATAATTTAATGACCTTAGCACCTTCAAGTCACTTATTAAGTAAATTATTTGATTTATATTTTATTTATAACAAAAAAAGAAATAAATTTTTAACCAATTAGAGAAGCTAAATTATTATTTAAAATTTTTTTATTTTTAGCAGTCCCTAAACTTGTTTCAGACAAAGGATATTCTGTAGCATCCACTTTTTTAGATTGACTATATTTTGTTTTATATTTATAGTATTTCTTAGTTATTCTTCTCAATTCTTCTTCTACTTTAATTAAATCTTGTGTTTTTTCCAAATCAAAATCCAAATGAAGACTTTCCCCTTGATTATAAGTTAAATGTTTAGCTAAAAATCCTAAATTTAAATTTATTTTTAAAAATGAAAAATGTTCTTTAATCTTCAAATTTATTCTTGTGTTATCCAAAATTAATTTATTATATTTTTGACTATAATTTATAAATTTTAAATAAATATCATTTTTTAAGTTTTGTTCAGGTATTGTTGTTAATAAGAAAATTATTTTACCCAAGTGTAATATATCCTCTGATGATAATGATATAGGCGTATAAAATAATGTTGAAATTAAAGGACCTAAAAATTTTAACCATTTTATAATATCCTTTTCTTTTCTTAAATATTTGAACATTTCATTAGGTTGTTCTATAATTTTCTTTAGCCTCATATCATAATTATCTGGAAATATATTTTTATTAAATTTATCTATAAAAAATATTAGTTCTTTGTTTGAATAAAGTATATCTAAATAATTTAATCGTTTTGGTAAATTAGTCCAAGTTAATCTATTCACAACATCAATACATAAAATACTATTTTGAAAAATATTTTTTACCTTTTCTAATTGTATATTGGATATAGTAGATAATATGAATGAACTTGATAATAATTTATTTTTAGTAAATAATAATCTAATTATTACACGATGTAAATAATCATTATAAAATTTTTGATTACTAATTAAAAAATGAAAACTATTTTTAACAACTATTTGATTCATTAAATTAACTAAATTTATATATAAATTCCTTACTTTTATTGGAATTAATTCATTTATTGAATTGTCTAAAAATTGTTTATCATAATTTGATTCCTTATTGAATAATTTATTTAAATTATAAAATGAATAATATAAAATATGGTCAAAATTTCTATCTATTTTATTTTGTTTTATTGGATAAGTATAATTATCAAATAATATTTTTAAAACTTTTACAGTATCTTCTTTATTAGATGAATATTTAGATGTAACATATTCAAAAAACCCATTTGAATAATTATTTCTTTTTAATATTTCTAAATCAGAATAAGTTTCATCAAATAAACTTCTAAAATAAATTAAAGAACATTCATAATTATTATTATTATAATATTCTAATAATTTTTTTGTATGTATTGGTTCAATTTTTAAACTAGTTTTCTCAAATATTTCATCATAATTTTTTTGATTATTTATTAAATTAAAAAATATGATATCTTCATCAAATTCTAAATTAGATATATAAAAATACCACTCATAATTATTAAAAATAAAAGCTTGATTATTTTGTGTATGAATTATTCCATCTTTGATATTAGTTATTTCTATTTGAAAAAATTTATTTTGTTCTGAACTTTTAATAAAATATTTATATCCTATTTTCAATTCATTAAATGTTGATTTAATTGATGGTCTTTTAAAAGTTGCTTCAGTTAGAGTATCTTTATCAAGTATTATCAATCTATTATGATGTTCATTAAATGAATAATCATTACTTGAATAAATACTATATTTTATTAATTTTATAGAATTTGCTATATTAACTATTTTTTTAGTTATATTATATTTTTTTTGATATTCTTTTATTGACTTGTTAGTAAATGTTGGATGTAAATAAATTAAATAAACAGCAAAATTAAGATATCTTTGAACAGTATCCCATAATGATTTTACTGTTTCCAAATGATTATTTGTTATTGAAACTAATACTGTATCATCTATATTATTCCAATAATTCCAAATATTTTTTTGTAATACATTTAAATCATTTTTATTTATAAAATCATAGCCAAATTCTGATTTTATATTTTTTTCTAATGTAATAAAAAAATCAACTGCTAAATTATTTTGTGACAAAAATATTTTTTGAATAAAGTTGTTAAATAATATTTTATTATCTATTATTTCTAATTGTATTGGAAAAAATAAATCAATATAAGTAATTCCTTCAAAATTATTACACAACGGCACCTTCATTCTTTGAAGTTTATTTTCATAATTTCTATTAAAAATTTTTAATAGTATATTTTTTTCAGATGTCTTTTCTAGAACAAAATTTATAAATAAAATTTTATCCTCAATGCATACTGGTAATTTTATAATCATATTATATATTATACGTATTTTTTCTTTAAATTCAAATTATTTTTGTGAATTTGATACCATTTTATAAACAATTTTTTTATATTCATTATAATTATTTCTCCATAATACAGATGCATCAACATTAGCAGGAGAATCAAAATTAGGAGATGATAATACTGATATAATACTCATTAAAACAGATTCAATTGAACGTGTGGGATTCCAAGTATCAGAAATTTTATAATATCCAAATTCATCTGGTTTTTTATCTAAAATAGAAATACAAATTTTTCCATCTACATAAATATTAGGATGGTATACATTTGAATTAAATTTAAATAACGGAGGATCATTTGGATAAGTATTAGGAAAATCAAATTGTGCTTTAATAATAGCTCCTTCAAAAGGAGTTTCTGGAGGACCAATTATTAAAATATCCCAATGAAAAAAATTATTCTCATTTGGCATTACGCTGAAGAAATAATTTGGGTCTTTAGTAATTTGTTTATATTCTGATTGCAAACGTTTAATTGACATTGTAATATAAATTAAATTATTAGATTAATAAAATAACAATTTTTTTAATCTTCATTATCAGATGCAGCCCAAGATGCATATTTTTCATCATCAAAATTCTTCTTAGAAGAATTACGTTTTTTAATAATACGTCTTATGTGACCCCAAAAATGGTCAAATGGACAATTATCTTTATGGCATCGTGCAGCTTTCGTACCTTTAATTTTTTGTTCCCAAGGTTTATCATGGATACAAATCATCGATGGAATATTAGTCTCATCTAAAATATAAGTTTCAGAGTTGTTATTGTGATTAAATCCACATTCACCATTTTGAAATCCTTCACACTTGACTCCATTCTTACATGCTTTCTCTAACCACCACTTGGTATGTTCTGACTTTAGGTGTTCATCGCGTTCAAGCTTTGATTTGAAAAAATTATTTGATTCACATTCATAACAATGAAAATGTTGGAATGTTGAATACTTTTCACAGTTACTACAATAAATTGCTGTCTTACGCATAGTCTGATCATTAAGACCCATAGATTTAGAAATCTTCTTGTGATTGTTTTTGATATGTTCAGTAATTTCGCCACAAATAGTTGGCAAATTATAATTACAATCAGGGGCTGGACAATCAAACCAAACAATTTTAAATAGTTTTAGGTGAGCTTGCAAATCATTAAATGATTCAAATTTTGAATTTTTTTCAATGCAGTTTGTACAACCGCATAGAAAAAAATGGTCTTTAATAGTTATAAATTTAGGGATAATTACAGTGGACATATTAAGTGTAATTTTACAATAATAAATAAATATTTCAATTTTTTATAAAAGTCAATAAATAACCCAATCCTATAGAACTCATAAAATAATATCGTAAATATTTTTGTGAATATAATCCATATGTAATTAAAACAAAAAATAATAAATTTAAAAACAATGTAGATTTATGATTAATAGATTCCATTTTTAAATAAGCAATTGTTTGATAAATATTAATTAATTTATCTTTTTCTTTCCATTCTTTTAAAAACCACATTTTAAAATCCACCATATCAGATAAATTAGAAGTTATAGTTAATTTTCTTGTAATTAAAAAAGTATTACCCATTGGTTTTAAAAATAATTCATTCATGTAAGCTTGCTTTCCTAAAAAGTTTTGAATTATTACACTTATGTCATATATATCGCCTAGCTTATTAGTTTCTTTTAAATAATTATAAAGCATCCATAAACCTTTTGTTTTAGGAACTAATAAATTATTATAAACAGGTAAACCATTTTCTATGGAAAACTCTTGACCCTCTTTAAATTTTTTTGGTTCAAATCGTGTTCCTTCGGGAAATATAATTATATTACCTTCCTCTATTTTTTCAAATTGTTTAACCATACTATCTTTATCTTTATCCCAATTTCTATCAAGTTTAATATGTTTACCAAATTTACAACTTAATCCAAAACCTGGAAAATAAACTAATTCTTTTTTAGTAAAAGCTATCCATTTTCCTATACCACAGTAATTCAAGAAACCCAATATTATAAACATATCTATGGAAGCAACATGATTGCATACAAAAATATTAACTTTATTATTTTTTTTTATTTCAATCTTATTAGTATAATAGATGTCTGATTGAAAACCATATTTTATTCCATAAGCAGATAATACTTGCCATATTTCTTGTACAAAATTAATAATCTCATCATGTTTATTAATGAAAATTAAAGGTGACAAATATCCATACGAGGTATAAATATACCAAATAATTAATAATACCATAGTTGTTAGTTGTCGTATCATTAAATTTATATATTATTTTAATATTATTATATACTTTTATTGCGTCTTTCAATTATATTTTAGTGCGTCTTTTTTTTATATTATATTTTACAAGAAGATTGTGGTTTTTTAATATTTCTGTTATTAACTATATCATTATTATAATCTTTAATTTCATTTAATTTTTCATTATATTCTTCATTTATTTTCGGTTCATTTGATTGTACTAATTCTAATGAAGCTAATTTTTCACATATTTGATTAGCAAAACTACTTACTATATCCCATTGTTTCTTAGGTTGTTCATTTAATTCTCGTGCCCTTAAAATCGGTACAGTATTTTTTATAAACCGACATTCTTCTTTTCTTTCACATGTATATTTGTTTCTATCATTTTTTAATGCTACATATTTATTTTTATATTTTAAATATTTTTTATAATAATCCATTAATTAACAATAGAAATTTAATTTTAAACCCAATATTTTTGAATAGTTTGAGTAGATACTTTCTTGTCAAACTTTTCTTTAATCTTTATAATCGCCATTTTAGGGTCTTTTAATTTTTTTAATTCTTTTATATATTCTATTAATTCTGGTTGATGTTTCATATTTATAATTTTTTCTTTAATTTGATAATCTAATTTTCGTCCATCTGTTGTATTTAACCACCCATTAATTACTATTTCATTTGTATCAATTTTATCGTGACATTTTTCACAAAGAGTTACTATATTTGAATAATTATCTTTATTAATATGTAACTTTTTCTTATTTATTTTTAAATTATCAAAATCTTTTTGTGGTATTATATGATGCGATTCTAAATTTTTTTTACAATTACATATTTCGCATTCTATCATAAAATCATCATTATAATTTGATTTTTTAGGTCCATCAATTTCTTCATATTCATTTAATATTTCTGATGTTCTTTGACTAAAAAATGAATCTTTCATTAAATATTTTGCTACTGTTAAACCATAAAATGATTCACCTTGACCATCACTTAAACTTCTATCGTATATTAATTGTTCATTAATTGAATCATAAGTTATTTTTAAATGTTTTGCTTTAACTCTTTGTAGATTTTTTACACATTCCATATTTGCCACCTTATGTAAATGAGTTGCTGTAATAAATGAACTTTTTGATTTTGATAAAGTCTCCAACATATAAGAAACTATTATATTTGCTGACTTCTCCTCAGTACCTCTACATATCTCATCGCCAATTACTAATGTGTTTTTATTATTTCGTTTCAAAATAGATGTTAATTCCATCATTTCAACCATAAAAGAACTTAAACCTTTAAACAAATTATCATTTCCAATAATTCTAGTGAATAAAGTTTTATAAGGATAATAAACAAAATTTTTTGCTGATACAAAATAACCTATTTGAGCTAAAACAATATTTAAACCAATTGATTTCATTAATGTTGATTTACCTGAACTATTAATACCATATAATAAAATACCATCAATATCATTTGGTCCACCTAAACCAATATCATGAGGTACATAATTAAAATCTTTATTAATTACTTCAACAATAGGGTGTCTCAAGTGAATTGCTGTAAAATATGAATCATCATTAGATTTTTTAATTTGGGGTTTTATATATTTATTTTTGATAGAAGCTATAGCACCCGAATTAATAAAATCTAAATAACCAATTTCTTTTCCCCAATAAATGAATAAATTACTAAACTTTTCAGAAATAGTTTTTAACATTTCTTTAAAATTTAATTTATTTAAACTAGCTAATTTCTGTTTATTGATTATTATTTCATTAGATATTTCTTTTATTTTACTACAATTAATTTTAGTGTTTGTACTTCTTGGCAATTCCATAAATTCTAAATCAGTTACTTTTAATTTATAAGAACCAATATTTAATAAAGTTTTGGTTGATAATTTTTCTTTCAAAGCTTTACATCTTTTATTTGTAATTAACATATAATGACCATCTCTTTCATTATATTTAGTATTGATTAAAGAAATATCATTTTTACCTAGACCAATTAAATTTTCTAATTCTTTCTTTAATATATCTATAAAATTACTACCAGTTTCTATCTTTGATTTTAAATCATCAATATCTTCAAATAAATCTTTCTTAAAAAATGTAGAACTAGCCTCAAAATAATTACTAAAATTAGTATTATGTAATTCTTCGACAATAAATTTATTTTCAATGAAATCTATAAATACTTTGATATTCTTTCTTAAAATACCAAAATTATTATCATGTAATATTTCTATTTTTTTTGATTCTAAAAAATTTAATAATTTATGAATTTGATAAAAAGATAAGTATAATTGATTTAATTCATAAGGATGTAACTTATCCATATCTATTCTTCTATGTAATCTTTCTACATCGTAAATATCTTCTAAAAAAAATTCCAAATTTGAGTTAAAATTATTAGTAACTATTTTTTCAATAGAAGCATATCTATTATTTAATTCATTTACATCTAATAATGGTTTAGTTAAAGCTTCATTTAAAAATCGTTGTCCCAATACAGTTTTAGTGAAATTAATTATATTATATAAACCTTTGTCTTTTGAAAATACATCTAACTGTTCTAATGCTCTGTTACCAAAATATAAAAATTTATCACTGGTAAAATTAATAGGTTTAATTATATTATTTAATAAGTTTGATTGATGTGCTTTGCTATATTCTAAAAGTATTACTAGAGCTAATCTTGCAATATTATAAACAGTTAAATCTAAATTTTCAAAGACATTTAATTGGTTTTGTGAAGGAAATACTCCTTCTAATATTCTTTCTTGATACTTTATTTTATCTTGATTCTCTAATTTAATTGGATAAATTATTTTTTCATCAAACTGTAAATATTGTACTATTTCTTCGGGTTCCATATTTGCAATTGGTTCCTTTAATTTATTAATTAATAATATTTCTCTTGGTTTAACAGTTTCTAAAAATCTAATAGTATCATCTAATGCTAATAATTGGTCAGAACTTGTTGAATATGTTTCATAAAAATATCCATGACCTGTTGCTAAATCATATGATGATATACCTATACATAATTGGTCATCTAATTTAGTTCTGGTTTTATCAATAACTATTGAAACTAAATTATTAACTTTTCTATTATTTTTTTCTAAATAAGTAGCAGGTGAATAAATACCTGTAATTTCTCTTTTAGGATTAGGTGGTTCAGTTGTTTGATCAATTAATACAACTGTATAATTTAAATTTATTAATTTTTCTACAAAATTATGAGTAACATGAATAGGAAATCCCATCATTCTAGGATTGGAATCACCTAATTCTTTATTACCATTTTTTTTAGTACATACTACATCTAATTTTTGAGATAAAGTTATTAAATCTAATCCTTTAGTTAATACATTTGAATTATTTTTTTGATTACCTCTATCACAAGTTGAATATGCTTCATGAAAAGAGCCAACTTGCATTAAAATAATAGTTTTATCTTTACCATAAATATTTGAATAAAAGTCATGTATTTTAAAATAATCTTTCACAAATATTTCTTCAGAATAATTTTTGTTTTTCTCCATATTCATTATATCTTTTTTTTCCTTAAATGAAAATTAATTTTGTTTTAAATAAAAAACTATTTAATTTATAATGGAGAATAATAAATTAAATTATGAATCTACATCTGATGACTATACTTCAGAAGAGAATGTAGTAAAAGTAGCAAAAACCAGAAAAGCTTCTTCAAAAAATGTAAATTCTTTGGTAAAACAAAAACGAGAAAAAAATGAACCTAAAAATGTTTCTAATGATATTAGAAAAATTATTAAAGTCTCTAATTCTACTTTATTATTAATTAAAGGAAAAAGATAAATAATTTTAATATTCTTTTAATTTATAATTTAAGTATTCTTTAACAACAGGAGCATTATTTGGATCTCTTAAATCATACCAATTAGCTTTACCATTTTTAACATATACTCTTAATAAATTATAAATTACTTCTAAACCATCTTTTGATTTTAGAAGTTTCAAATGTTTTTTCAAACTATTAAATTTTTTATCATTAGTAATCCAATTAATAATATTTTCAAGATAATATTTACTTATTTCTTTACGTAAATTCATATTTTTACCTACATCTTGATATTCAATAGTACTAGGAAGTTGTAGAGGAACAGGATAATATCTTCTTAATCTATCTATTGAAAGAGTTATGGAACCATCTGGATTAGTATTATATAATACACCATATTTATCTTTATTCATAATACTTTAACTTAGATAATTTTTAAAATCATTACAAATATTTAATATAAAATCATCTTTATCATTTTTATCAAACCATTTTTTTAAAAAATTTTTTATAAACTCACTATCTTCTACTTTTTTATTATTAAAAATAATTTTAAATATTTTTATTAAACTATTATTAATTTTTTTTAATTCATTAAATTCAATTCTAACATATAGATTTACTATTCTAAATATAGTAGCTTCTGGTTCGTCTTTATCAATCATCTTTTTTAAAGATATGATTAATTCATCATAACTATCTATATTATAGATATTTAAATAATCAGTCATTGGTAATGATAAATCTGGATATAACATATTATCTTTATCATTTCTTGATTTAATTATATTTTTATTTGTTTCTGAACTATGAATTTCAAAAGATTTATTGTCTCCCAAATAAAATTGTGTTGCTACAATATTATATTTTTCATTATTTTTACTAATTTCTAATGTCAAAGGATGTATTCCTGAGGCACCTTTTTTTAAAGGATTGTTTGATATTTGTTTTATTATTCTTTTATCACTAAATCTTTTCATATATAAAAAATTGAGATAAAATAATTAAAGAGTTTTTAACTATATAGTTTAATGTCTAATAGTATAGAAAGTGATTCTGAAGAAACCTCTAGCTCTAATGTATCTACATCTTCAGATGAATTAATTGAACAATTTGATAATCTGGATTTGCAAGGAAAAACTCTAAATAAATATAATATAATTTACGAAATAGGTAAAGGAGCTGATGCTATTGTTTGGTTAGCATTTAGTATTGAAGATTCTAAATTTTATGCAATTAAAGTAAATGAACCTAAAGAATATAAAAAAGGTTTAAATGAATTTAATTTTATAAAAAAATTACCTACAAAATTAAAATGTTTCAATCATTTAAAAGAAAGTTTTATAGAAAAAAAAGGAGATAAAAAATATTCGTGTGGTGTATTTGAATTACATACTGGTAATTTAGATTCTTTAGTTAGAAGTGGTTCATATCAAGAAGGTTTGTCTGTCAATTTAGTTAAAAAAATAATGTATCAATTATTAACAGCATTAAAATATTTACATAAACAAATGAAAGTATATCATGCTGATATAAAAACAGACAATATACTATTAAGAGGTTATAATGATTTTGATGAATTAATAATGAAACAATATACAGAATCTGATTTTTTTGGTCAATATAAAGAAGCTAAAAAAACATTTTGGTTAGGTAAAGGAAAACCAATTGAAACATTGGAAAAAATGAAACAAGAAGATAAATTAAAAATTCGTGAAATAGTACACCAAATAATATGTGAAAAAATAATTTTTCCTGATAAAAAATTAAAAAATATGATTAAAGAAGATTTTATAAATAAAAGTAGTATTTCATTAGCAGATTTTGGTGCTTTTTGTGGTGAAGATGAACACTATGATTGTGAATTTGGAACTAGATATTATCGTGCTCCTGAAATTATTTTAATGGGTACTTGTGGTACCCAAGTTGATATATGGGCAGCTGGTTGTGTGTTTTTTGAATTATTAACTGGACAAATTTTATTTGACCCTGAAAAATGTTCAAATTATAATAGAGATGCTTATCATTTATATCATATTAATAGACATATGGGAGATTTTCCAATAGGATTTCTAAAGAAAACAAAACATTGGAAAAACTTTTTTGATTCTAAAGGACAATTAGAAGGTTTTGAAATTGAAAAGAGACATTTTAAAGATAAACTTGATAGTTATAATGTAACTGAACAACAAGATGAAATTATAAATCTGCTTCAAGGAATGTTAACTATTTCTCCAAATCAAAGATTTGATGCAGATAAATGTTTATCTCATTCCTTTTTTAAAGGAATAATTGATATAAATTAAATTTTTTATTTAATAATTATTAATTACTAAATAAACTTGTATATGTAACATTCATAGAACCATGTTGTCTTGAATAGTTATCACTAGAACCATGCGAATAACCACAAGACAACCCAGAAGAACCAATCCTGCTTCCAATAGAATAACCATCCCTGCTTCCAATAGAATAACCATCACTGTGAGAAGGAAAAGGGGCTCCAAGAAACTGAATATTTCCAGCAAGCATCTTTTTGTTGTTTTTATAAGGCTGCTTTGGTTGTTCAATCACAACACTACGATATGGAAACCAGCACTCTGCCTGTTTATTCTGTGCACAAGCTGCCATACATATCTGTTGTGTCTTATTCTGAACAAACTGGAGAGCCATCCCGTCTTGTTGAACAGCAGCCATACAAATTGCTTCTGTTTGATACTTCACGAACTGAAGAGCATATCCATTTTCTTGAACAGCAGCCATACAGATTTCATCTGTTTGCTGTTTCACATCCACAAGCGCCAACCCACATTGTTGAACAGCAATCTTACAGATTTGAGGAGTCTGATAAACTTCTTCAATATAACGAAGAAGTAAACCATTCTTACTAACAGCATCAATGCAAATATCAGGTGTCTTTTCTTTAATATGAATTAAAGAAGTAGGGTCAAGACTGACCGCAAGAGTCTTGAGATATGCAGATGGTTCGATAATATATTTAATATTATGCGGATTCGCTTTAATAGCATCAGATTGAATGCTATTGAATTTATCCGAAAGTGAAAGATTAGATGAATAACTCGATTGATAGGTGGACATACTATTTCTAATAAAACCTGTATAACATTAAAATTTCAATTTTTTTATAAAGTAAATACTAACCTATTTAAGCTAAGTCTAACGAATTAGCTTTAAGCTCATCGTCGTCTGATTGTGTTTGATTTGAAGGCTTAAATACAAGACCTTTCCATCCGTTTCCTTTCATTGGAAAAGGTATTATTTCAACTATTTGTTTGATGAAATCAACTCTACTTAATTGTTTTAATGAATCATCTGATTGTTCCTTAACCCAATCTCTATATCTGTCCCATAATGCATCAATTGTTAATTTAATTCCACTTGTAGGGTCTACTATTAATCCTTCGCTATAGAATCTACGAGCACTATCATTTTCATTTCTGTAGCAACCTGTTACAGCCATAACTGCAGAAGGTTCGCTTAATATCTTGTATTTCTTATATTCTTTCACATATTTATGAATTAAAAAGCTCATGAAATATGGAGCCCAGCTCTCAATGGCTTGTTCTAAATTATTATCAAGTTGAAATTCATATGATTTAGTTGGGTCTGGTTTTTCAACGAATCTAGAACCAAACTCAATAATTCTCAATCTTCTCCATGTGCCTTCATCTTGTGCATCTACAGATGGTTTTTCATTACAACCTAAGAAAAACTTTGCTTGTAATTGCAAATCAAATGGTGCTTGAAACAAAGGTCTTACCATTTGTTTGTCGTTACCAGTTAATTCTTTCAATACACCAACATTTAAAGTTTCGCTAGAATCAGTTTCTTGAAATACACCAATTCTTACACCTTTTAATCTAGCTAATTCAGGTGAAGCTTGATTGGAACTATTTCTCTTTCTAGTAAGAATTGTAATAGGGCAAGCACAATAATAATCACCCATGGCTTTAGATACTAAACTCATTGTTAACGATTTACCATTGGAGCCATTTTTAGCAGAACCTTTACCAGTAATAATTCTAAATTTTTGATCCTTGTTTTCACCAGAGCAACAACTTGCTAATGATAATATAAAATAGTTTCTTACATCGGGGTCTACTAATACTTGACTAAAGTATGTATTAAACTTTTCTTCATACTTTTTAACATCCTTCTTATTTGTATTCCAAGGAATATATTGGACTTTAGTTGATAATGATATATAATCATCAGGTCTTCCAGCTCTAAACTCTTCTCTTTCTAAATCATATACACCATTTTCAAATGAAATTAAATGTTTATTAGTATCATCTAATTTTTGGAAGAATTGTGAATCAAAAAATAAAGTTTTAGCTTCTTCCATAATTTGTTTCTTAAATGTTAAATTTAATAAACGATCTATAATCTTTTGCATTTTGCTTGCTTTGGCTTGAAATTCCTCTCTTTCATGACCTGAAGAACCAATTGCTTTATTATTCCAATCACTTGATTTTTGCATAAAATCATTAATGAAATCATCACATATCAACATAGTTAATGCTGTACCACTTTGACTTTCAACCCATTTATGATTTCTAAATTCATACCAATCATTATTTTTAACAGAAACACATACAAATCTATCACAATATTTATTATGTAATGCTTTTGCAATAAACCATGTATTGGTTTCTACACTTCTTTCAAGACAAGCTTGATATTCTAATGCTTGATATGCTTTATATTCTTCAGGATTATCTTCTTTCGCCCAATATCTAATACTTCCTAAAGTTAAACCTTGGTCTTTCATAGTAGTCCAACGTTCTTCACATTCACCTTCTTTATATTTTTCTGATTTTTGGGAAAATTCAATCCAATCTTCTAATAATGATCTATCAACATTATGCAAAGCCCAACCAATTCTAATCCAATCGCCGTATGAATCAGCTCTTGAATCTTTAATCATACTTAAATATACTTTAGCTTTTATAATATCTTGTTGTTTGTTTTCAGGAATATTTTCTTGAGATTCAAATACTTTATTTCTTACAAAACCAAGGTCAGCATATTCCTTTGCAATTAATGAATCATTATAATTAGATTTTAATGGTGATGCATTATCAACTTTCCATGTTTTTTGTTGCATCGAAAATATTTTGGTTTTTTGATATTGATCTCCTAAAGAATCTGGACCAAAATCTTGTAATTCTGAATCTAAAACTCTGGTTAAAAGATAAGGTTTTCCATCTACTTTTCTACATCCATACATCAACCAAGCATTTGTACTCACAATTGCTTTGTCAAAAATTTCTGGTACTGATTTTGTAAATCCCTCAAAAGTAGATGACTCTTCTGCCAAGTTAACTACATGATTTCTAACTAAATGTCTTACTTTATCCGAAGTACAAATTTGATGAAATACACCATGAAAACCATCTCTTACAGTTGTTTCTTTTAAAGTAGGTGAATCTTTTTCAAATATACATACTTTTAATTGTTCATCTGATACATCAAGATACTTTTTAATTGCTTCACGATAAGTTTCAACTACTTCTACTATCATATCATCATCATATAGTCTTCCATTTTTATATTCTGATTTCATTTTATCAAGATCAATATCGAATATTATTGGACCATATTCTTTTGGCATTTCAGCAATATGGAAATCCATTCCTAATGAAGTTGCTTCAGCTAAACATTTCACTAGCTTTTTTCTCAATTCTTTATTCAGACAGAATTTACCTTTATTACCACCCATTGAAACATGAGTGATTTGTGTCTGTTGACCTATAGGTATTCTGCCTTCATCTAGAATTTTATTTATTTTATTTGTCAATGTTGTTTTAATATTCTGATTTATATTTGGCTCGGGCATTAATTATATTATAGAAAGATTTTTTTATATATTTTTTTTCAACTTTTTTAAGTATGATATCTGGCTTCTATTATTTAGATGTGAACCATCATAATACATATAATTATATATATATTTACATATTTCACATCATAATAAAAAATTGAATGATAATACTCTAATTTTTAATATTTAATAAAATATTAATGGCAACTGAATATTATTATCCAGACTGGATTGAAAAAGCTTTTGAAAAAGGTTGGTTTACATTTGATAATGAAACAAATTTATACAAGTATAATAATCCTACAAATAATAATATAAATAAATATGAATTTAAACCAATCGCTAATAGAGGTGATTTAATTCGTTTTACACCAAAAGGAAAAAAAGGTAAATTATATCGCAACCAAGGCGTTTGGATATGGGATGGAAAAAATATTCAACCTCTACATACAGAGATAGATGATTATGGTTCTGTTCCTCCTGAATTTAAAGTAGGTAAAGATTTTAGACCAGACCATTGGGTTGATAAGATAGATCATAATTGTATTATTTGGTTAGAAGATGATATTATAAAAAATATAATAATTAAAGAAAATTTAAATGGTGATGTTAAAATTTTTAATGAAATTTATAATGTGTATATTAATTGTGATGCTTTATATAATGATACCAATTTATCCCATATACCTCCATTTAGCTTAGTACAAGATTTATATAAATATAAACTTTTTGAAGAAAATAATGGAATAAAACTTTTTAAAAATAATGTTAATAAATTACAAGAAAGGTTATATAAAATAGAATTAGAAGATGAAACTATTAAAAATAAATTAATTGAATTAATTAAAAAAGAATATGTATATGTTCAAAATAAATGGGTACAATCTGAAAAAAAAGAAAAATTTTTTATTAAAATGGATGAAATTGAATATCCAATAAAAATAACATATTTAATAAAAGATATTAATATTCTTAAAAAATTAATAAAAGAAGAAATAATAGTTACAAAGCCTTGTTTTTATTACATTGATAAAAAAAAGTTAGAAGTATTTATTTAATAATTTATCTAAAAGAATCTTACTTTATATATTAATGAATTTTAATAAATCAACTATTCTAAGAATAATGAATGATATTGTAGATTTCAATGAAAATAAACCAGAAGGTATATATTTATATGTTAATAAAAAAGATATTTCTAAACAATATGCTTTAATAATGGGACCAGAAAGTACACCATATTTTGGTGGTTTTTTCTTTTTTGAAATATTATATCCAGAAGATTATCCAAAAACATCACCTCAAGTAAAATTCTTAACAATTGATAAAAAAGTTAGATTTAATCCAAATTTATATGAAGATGGAAAAGTTTGTTTATCTATTTTAGGAACTTGGCAAGGTCCTTCATGGACACCAGTAATGAATATTCGTTTAGTTTTAGATTCAATAAGATCTTTATTAGGTAATTTTCCTATACAAAATGAACCAGGTTTTGAAAATACAAAACCAGATGATGTAAAATCAATAGAATATAATCAATATTTAATTTATAATACTTATAAAATTGCTATTTTAGATGTTGTAAATAAAAAATTTGATAAATTATATGGTTATTTTATAAATGAAATTGAATCTGAAATGAAAAAAAATAGTAAAAAATTATATGATGATTTATTATCTTATGAAAGTATTTATGGAAAAGTGGAAGTTGATAATCGGATATATTTTATGAAAAAAACTAAACTAGATTTTACATCACTTTTAGAAAATGTTAAAATATATATTACAAAAAACAATAATTAAAATTAAAATAAATATTTAAAATAATATATAAATAAAATTATATAATATGAGTGAAAACCTATACAATATGGTTGAACACCCTGCTAAATTAGTAGTTGAAGCATTTGGTACATTTTTCTTCTTATCAGTAATTTTACATTCTCTTAATGATACATCTATTGGACCATTTGGTGTTGCAACAGCTTTATTAGCGGTAATATATTTTGGTAATAGTGTTTCTGGTGCACATTTTAATCCTGCTGTAACTTTTGCTATGGTAACAGAAAATAGATTACCTATTACAGTAGGCGTACTTTATGTACTTGCACAATTAATAGGTGCCTTTGGTGCTGTTAAATTTAACCATCTAGTATTGAAAAATAAAACATTTTAAATAAAAAAATTGTTATATAAACATTTAAAAAATATAATGTATATATAATAAATGTATTTTTGCCCAAGTTGTTCGTATTCATTTGATATAGTCAAATCTTCGCAAGCATCATCTCAAAAAGATACTCGTGTTAATATTGAAAAATTATCAGAAGCTTTAAAAAAATTTGAAGCAGAAGAAGATATGTCAAAATATGTAGCACAGTTTAGTAGAGAAGAAACAAATAAAAATAAAAAATATCAAAAATTAGACGATAATCAAAAAGTTAAATTTAATCAAATATTTGAAGAGGTATTAACTGCAGGTGCAGAATTCAAATGTGGAAATTGTAATAATATTCAGCCTATAAAAGAAACAATATTATTATATAATATAAGTATGGAAGAAAAAGCTAAAATTAGAACATTAGAGGAGAATGAATTTATTTGTCAAGATCCAATTTTACCCAGAACTCATGATTACAATTGCAAGAATCCAAATTGTATAACTCACAAAGATAAATCAAAGAAGGAATCGGTGTTTTTTAAGGAAAAGAACAGTTTTAAGGTGCATTATATATGTACGGTGTGCTACTACTCTTGGTAAGATAAAACCCTGGCGGGTTTTATTTCGCAAGCGAAACTATGTTTAGTTTTTCAAACTAAAATAAATTTTATTTATTCTTTGTTTTACTTCGTAAAATTCGCTTCGCTCAGCTTCGCTTTTTTTCCCATTTTATTTTTATTAAGATTTATTCCAATTAGGATTATCTGATTTGGTTCTATTATCTTCTTTCCATAGTGGTTGAACATTTTTAAAATTAAAACATTTTTTTAGCTCATTTTCATCATTTAAATCAAATGAAGCGATTGGTTTAATTTGGTTTAATATGGTCTAACTGCCATTCACCATAATTTTCTAAATTCATATTTTCATCAAATAGATTTGATAAATGGATTATTAATTCATCTTTATCACAACCGATTAATTCTGAATGAGTAAATTCTCTAATAATTCCTTTAGCTTTCAAAGTTTTACAAGCCCTTTTAGCTAAATTATTTATTAATCTTTGACCTATATCTTCATTACCTAATTCAGCATATGTATCATTAATTATTTTCATTTGATTTATATTTGAATATGCTTCTTTAATGTTTTCTTTTCTAGTTTTTTCTTTATAATTATCTGCAATAATTTCTTTTTGTGCCTTCTTTCTATAACCTTCATTTATTTTTTCTCTCATAAATTTTGCTTTATAATAATTAGCTATATTCTCCTTCTTTGTTAATTTTATGTCTATTAATATAAAAGGTAATTACCCTTTATATAAATTATTGTAGTTTGAAAAACTGAGCGAAGCGAATTTTACGAAGTAAAACAAAGAATAAATGAAATTTATTTTAGTTTGAAAAACTAAACATAGTTGAGCTTGCGAAATAAGTCTTAGACTTTAGTCTAAAAGACTTATCAGGTGCTGTTTACTAAGTTCCTCCAACCCCCACAACTCATACTTACCATTAGGTAACGGTCTTCTGATTATGAAAGGAATCATATTTAATTTAAGTTCTTCTTCAGCAATTTTATCATATGGTAAACCTTGATAATTTTTAATTAATGGTTTAGCGCCCATAGTTAATTGTTTAGTTCTTTCCCCTAAAATACGTACCATTTCATATTTTGTTAATTTTGATGCTGAAATTCTATCTTCTTTTTTAACATATTCAACTGTTGTATCTGGTTGAACTTCAATATCTTCTTCATTTTCAAAATATTCATTATCTTCTTCTAGTGCTTTATCTATAGCACATTCCTTAGAATTATCTTCATCAATAAATTTTAAACCTTCTTCATCATCACCACCTTCACCTTCATCTTCATCTTCATCTAAATCAGGTTCTTCAGCTTCTTCGTCATAATCGTTGCTTTCTTCTTCTATTTTTTCTGATTCTTCTATATCAACATCTGGTATATCATCATCTTCCTTTTTTTTAGGTTTTTTACTTAACGATTTTTTTGGAGGCATTATTTATACTTAGAATATGTTTTTAAATCTAATAAATGCAATTTTTATAATAATTTTTAGTTATAGTTTTAATTAAAAAATTATCTAAAATAATTAAATGAATCATTTAATATTTATTGAAGCTATAGTTTTTGGAATTATTACTTTAATTATTGGAACAATAATTTTTAATTTAACTATAAATAAAAATAATAAAAATACAATAAGACCTTTTGGAATGAATCTTGCATTTTTTGCTACAGGTTTCTTCCTTGATATTATATTTGAATTAATTGGATTAAATGATAGTTTATTAAAATAAATTGTAATCATATTACATCTAATATGACATATTATAATTAATAAAAAAATATGGTATTAATGTATTCCATAAAGGTAATATCGATATAGTTCTGCTTATTTAAAATTTGAAAAAATATAATATATTTTTTTAAATATCGTCTAGAAATATTTTCTAATTTTGTGTAATGGAGGATTGTAAGATTTGTTATTCAACAGTATCAGACAAAAAGCTCCCTTGTGGTCATGATCTATGTTCTAGTTGTGTCGTTCGTTTAAATTCTGCTCTTTGTCCTTTTTGTAGGAAAAATTTTCTTTTTACAGCAGAAGAAATTAAACAACGAATTAAACTTAAAATAGTGAATGGTTATCAAGTGGAAGTTCCTCCAGGTCTTGCCTTTAATCCATTAGACTGGGTAGAAAATAGGCAATTAAATGTATCTTTAGTAAATCGAGAACAAAATATGGTTTCAGAACCATTCTCAAGAGCTAGGAAAAATATGGAAAGAAGACGTAGAAGATTTTTAAGCTTTGAAGAAGTATTAGAAAGAAGACAAATTATTAAAGATAGAAAAGCAAGACATTGGGACAAAAAAAATGCACAATTACAAAGAACACAACAAGGGTGGTGGGAAGTATAAATCAAATCCTTTCTCTTATTTTAAATATTTATTAATAAATAAATATTTATTTTAATCTAAACAAATATCTTTATTCGGTTTGATGCCCATTTTCTCTAAAATATCTGATATATCAGTATCATCCTCTTCTTCCCCTCCTTCATCTACTTTAGAATCTAAGCCCATTGAAGCATAAATTTTCTTCATTTCATCACCAACCTCATTTTGCATTGCAATATTTCTTTTCTCTTGTAATTGTTCAAAGAAAGAATTTGTTTCACTAGAAGGATTTTTAAGTTTTTCTTTCAATAATTGTTTAAGTTCTTCAGGATTTTTATTTTTTAACATGTCCATTTGTTGTTTTAATTGTTGTTGTTGTGCTAATGACATTGGAGTTGTTGGTATATCCAAATGTTTTGCCAATAATTTATAATAATTGACTATTGGATTATTTCCCTTAACACTACCAAATGATTGTACCATTGTATGAATTATATCCTTATATTGTTCTTTATTTTCTAAAACTTGTTCTGGATTTGGTATTTCTGTCGGTAATTTAAATTTCTTTAATTCTAAATAAGCATCTACTAATTCTTTAGGAATTGTACTATTGAATTTAGTTTTTACATTTCCTCTTCTAGATGTCATTTCTTTTAACTTTTTCTTTAACATATTTCTTCTTTCATTTGATTCTAAAATTCTTGGTAAGACCGTATCGTTAATTGTGATTTCATTCTTATGAACTATTTTAATCTTTATTTCATTATTTTCATTAGATAATAATTTATAGGTCCAATCTTCCTTAAAATAATCATTATTTTCTAATTTTTCTTTATCATCATTCTTTAAATCTCTCTTTAATCTTTCTATTGCACCTTTTGAAATAAAATTAGTTTTATCACCTTCAATTAAAACAGATTTGTTTAGAGTTTCTACAGACATTATTATAAATAAATATTAATCTTTAGAACATTTTTCACTACGCAGGTATAAATGTTCTTGTTGTATCACAGTTTACATTACAATTTAATAGAAACATATTAGGTGTATTATCATAAATTACCTTAAATCTTTCCTTCAACTTAGTATGATTACCACATTCATAAATATTCATTCCTATGGCACATAATCCTAAAGCAATATTTGGCCATGAAATTTCTTTACCTATAATAACTTCATCGTTTACAATTGTTGCACGATTACCATTAGGATAAGATATAATTGTATTATGTTCATTTTTGTATTTTTGTAAATTCTCAATAAAATCAGGACTTAATCCATCATCATCATCGAGTCTCATAGTACAATAATTAGAATCAAATTTTAAATTATTAAATTCTTTAAAAGTTTTAATAAAATATACATGAATTGAAGTATAAGGAATTGTCATTTCAATTAATTTTGTTTTGTAATTCTCTGACAAATATTCACTTGTGTATATATGCCAGACATAATTTTGATTTGTTTGTTTTAAAATAGATGGTAAAGTTATTTTTTCAAATGACTTAAATTTATAATTTAATCTTTCAGTAGAAAATAATTTTTTATAATACGTTTCTTTCTCTAATTTCTGTGTCATGTTATACCCTTTATAATCAAAATCCAATATACTAAATCTTGTAATTATATGTGTTATCATTTAATTAACTATATATTTTTTATTCCAAAAGGTTATGTTATAATTTTTATTGTTGTACACAATCTGGACCTTGTTGATGATTTTCTTCTTGTGGTGAATCATGATTATTATAACTCTCATTTATATCCATCATAATCGTTTTGACTAAATTTTCTTCCTTTTGAACATTTTTTTCAAGTAAAGATTCATTTTTATCAACTAATATTAATGCTTTTGTTAATGTTTCGTTAGTAATTGTAGGTAAATCTACTGTGAATTTAATTATTAAATCACCATTTTGTTTTGAACGTAAATCTAACATACCTTCTCCACTAATTCTTCTGATAGTTCCATAATTTGTTTTACCTGTATGGTGTAAATGTAGTTTTCTTCCATCAAGATGAGTTAATACTTTATCAAAACCAAATAAAGCTTGGTATAATTTTAATTCTACATCAACTAATAAATCAGCACCTCTTCTCTTAAATACTGGATGTTCTAATTCATTAATTATTACTATTAAATCAGATTTATTTCCTTTGAGATGATGACCTTTACCTTCTAATTGCATTTTTAAACCATTTCCAAAACCTTTCTTTATTGGTATTGCAATAGTTTTTTCCTTAGTTATATAACCGCTAGCTGCACAAGACGAACATTTACTTGCATCTGGAATACTTGTTCCTCTACCACCGCATGAATTACAAGGAGATACTGCTTGTTGTTGCATAGGACCCATTCTCATAATTCTAATTTTAATTCCTTTACCACCACAGTCTGAGCATGAAATTTTTTTACCATCGTTAGAACCATTACCATTACAAGGTACACAAACAACCTTTTGATTATATTTTAGATTTACAGATTCCTCTTTATAAATTTGTTCTAAAGTTACTTCAAGTTTTTCTACAACATTTTCTTTATCATCATTCCTTTGAAAACCTCCACCAAAAGGATTACCTCCGCCAAAAGAAAAACCAAAAGGACTATCATGACCGAAAGGGAAACCACTACCAAATGGATTGAAAACACCACCTTCATGTCCACCCATATCTCCTTTAATTCCATCCATACCAAATTTATCATAAATATCTCTTTTCTCAGGATTTTCTAAAATAGATAAAGCTTCTTGAATTTCTTGAAATTTTTTAGTAGCTTCTTCTATATTATTTGGATGTTTATCTGGATGCCATTTTATCATTAGTTTTTTTCCTTTCTTCTTAATTTCATCAATTGGACTTGTCGGAGAAACTTCTAATCTATCATACAAACCTGTATCTTTTACCATTATTAATATTTAATAATTATCTTTAAAACGAAAATTTGTACAATTTTTTTAAAGACATATTTCAAATAAAATATATAGAATTAAATATGGATATAGCATATAATCCTTATTATTTATTAGTTGAAGTTATTATTCATGATTGTTCAAATTTTATTTTTAATAAAGAAGGGGTTAAAATAGGAATCAATGAAAATAGAATTTTATCTCAAATTAATAATTGGTTTAAAAAACAAAATAAAATTTTAGAAAATGAAAAAATAGTTGAGTGGATAAAAAAAATATTATTTGAAACAGAATCTAAAGATATAAAAACATTTTGGGACATTGAAGCTCAATTATATACTGAAGAATAATTAAAATTATAATAATTATTTTATCTATTTTTATAAGATGAAAATATTTATATTAAGACATGAAGATAGAACACAAGATGCTACTTTTTTTTCTCCACTTACAAAAGCTGGTTTAGAAAATTCTATAAAATTAATTCCAGTTTTAGAAAATTTAAATATAAAATATGTATATTCTTCGCCATTCATTAGAACATTACAAACTATTTATCCTTATTTAAAAAATAGTAATACTAATGTTAAAATAGATTATGGATTAAGCGAAATTAAACATGAAGATTTTATACCAAAATGTTCGCATGCAACTAGATTACCTGAATATATGAATGAAAATTTCTTAGTAGATCCTAATTATAAAGGTTCTATTGAAGCAGAAGATATTAAATATCCTGAAAAAGAAATAGATGTACAAAAAAGATTAAAAGCATTTTTAAAAAATATAATAAGCAATCATTTAAATAGTGATGACAATATTTTAATAGTTACACATCAAATTGTTTGTAATATTATTTTAAAAATAATTTATAAATATGGTACAAATAAACCACCAATTGATGTTATAAATAATTATTCTAAAGGAGCTGTATCGCTTGTTTTTGATAATTTAGAATGGACTTTCAAACCAATAAATTGGAAGTTAAAATAAAATAAATTTATTTTGTGAATAATAATAATGAGTATAAATATAGAAATAGATTTTGATGAGTTTAATATAATATTAAATTATTTCAAAAATATTAAATATCGTTTTATTAACGATGATTTAAAAGATTCTATTAAAAAAAGCATAAAATTATTATTCCCAAATATAAGTACACAAGATTCTGAAATTTTATATTTATTTACAGAAAATTTAATTGAAAAAATATCAAATTATTTATTTTTTGATTCTACTAAAATAGAATATTATTTACAATGGAAACAAAATAATTATCGTGATATTAAAGGAGTTATTTTGATGATATTACCATTTATTAATGATAATAATAATTCACAGCTTTTAAATGATATGATTGATTTGAATCAATTTTTATATTCTGGTTATCAAAATAGTATACCAGAGAATTTAAAAGACTTTGATAGAAATAATATTCTTAAAAGTGATTTTAAATTTGGTAATATGTCATTAGGTTTATTAAATCTAAATTCTGATACTCCAATTTATGAACCTGATAATAAAATGAAAATTATTTATAAAATTATTCATCATAACTATATTGGTATATTAAAAACATTAGAAATAATGAATGGAAAATACTATATTAATTGGGTTAATATTGTTCCATTGGAGGAGGATTATAAAAAAACTAAATTATATGAATATACTAAACAAGGTATTGATGATTTTAAAAATAAATTAATAATTAATAATGATTCTGACATAAATAATTTTTTAAATAATTATTATGGATTATGGTTTGGAAATATTTATAATGTGATTAAAATAAATTTATATGATGAAATTAAACCAATAAAATTTTTCTTTTTTACCTATAAGATTGATAATAAACAAATGTATTTATTAAATTACTTGAATGAGAAATTTAATTTAAATACTATTTTTGAATTCGAAGATTATAATGATATAGATTCCAATAATAAATTATTATTTATAGAATCATTATTAAAAGAAGCAAATAAAATAAATTCTAATCCAATTATTTTTGATTTATGGAAACAAATATTATTATTTTTAGCTAACGATTATTCAAAACGGTTTAATATAACTAGTGTTAAAGAATATATAAATAAATTTTCGTTTACTCCTATTAAAAATCAATTAAATTTTAGTGATGAATTTGGATTTGAAAATGAATATACAAAACCAGTTAGTAAAATATTACAATCTATAACTCAAGAAGATATAATTTATATTCTTAAAAATATTGAACCAAATCATATTTGGAATTTTTTTTATGAATCAATTAGAAAATTAGAAAATACTTATTTAAAAAATTATTTTATAAAGGATAATAAAATTGATACTAGTCTATATAATTACCCAAATACATCTGCATTAAACTTTAAGAATATTTATAATATTGCGAAATCTATGACTCATATAATTAATAATGACTCAGAATGGTTATCATTAGATAATCATTATATATCTTTAACTTTTAATAATCAAAAACTATTTTTCAATAGATTTTTAGAAAATATACCTTTTCCAAGATGGTTGAATTTAAGAAAAAATATAGAAAGGGAATATGAATTCAATGATACAACTTTTTATATGAATAAAATGAACGAGATTTTTAATGAATGGAATAAAATTAAAATTGATTTAATATTTGATGTGTTAAATAAATCAGGTGTACTGAATAAATTTGAAGTTGATTTAAACTTAACTGATAAATCTTCATTTACATCGTATAGACCTGAAATGAAAGAAAGAATCGGTAACAAATTTAAAAGCAATCCATCATATAAAAAAGCTTATTATTATTTAACAAATGAACCTTTTGAAAAATTAGAAAAAACAAGATTTCTAGATTCTAAAAATAATAGTCGAGATTATATAGATTATTTTAGTTTAATTGAAAAAGACCAAAGTTGGTTTACTTTCTATGCAATGGATTGGTTAGCTCAAATTAGTTTCTTCCATCGTTATATATATCATCGTGTTTTATATATTACTGGAGCAACAGGTCAAGGTAAATCTACTCAAGTTCCAAAATTATTAATGTATGCATTAAAAGCTTATGAATTTAATAGTAAAGGTAAAGTAGTTTGTACACAACCTCGTATTCCACCAACTAAAGAAAATTCAGATAGAATTTCACAAGAATTAGGTCTACCAATAATAGAAATAGCAAAAAAGGGACAAGAAAAATACAAAACAAGTAATTTTTATGTTCAAATGAAATATCAATTTGATTCACATATTAAAAATAATTGCCCTCACCTAACTCTTAAAATATTAACAGATGGTACATTATATGAAGAATTAAAAACAAATCCAATGATGAAAGAAATGATTTATAAAGAAAATAAAACAAATTTTCAATATGGTGATAAAAATCATTATGATATAATTATTTTGGATGAATCACATGAACATAATGCAAATATGGATATGATTTTAACATTAACTAGACAATCTTGTTTTTATAATAATTCACTTAGATTAATAATTGTTTCTGCTACTATGGATGATGATGAACCTGTATATAGGTCATATTTTAGATGTATTAATGATAATTTACTTTATCCAATAAAAGCACCAATGTATCAACATCCAATACCAACTTTAAATTTTAAAGAATTTGAAAATAATTTTATTATTGATTCAATATATATGGATAGAAGATATCATATATCACCACCTGGAGAAACAACTCAATTTAAAGTTACTGAAATTTATTCAGAAGAATTAATATTAGATAATTTACCAGATGAAACAGCTTCTAAATACGTACAAAATGAAAGTTATAAAAAAATTTTAGAAATTTGTAAAAAATATCCAACAGGTGAAATACTGTTCTTTTTAACAGGCTCAGCTGAAATTAAGAAAGCTGTTAAAGAATTAAATTTAATTTTACCTGCAGGTAATGTTGCATTACCTTATTATTCTAATTTAAATCAAAATTATAAAGAGTTGATTCCAAAAATAGATAAAACAATAGGAACTATTAAAAATAGAAGAGATAAAATTTTTGAAGAATGGGGTGAAAATTATATTGTAGATCCTTCAGTTCCAGAAGGAATTTATAAAAGAGCCATAATTATCGCAACTAATGTAGCAGAAGCTTCTATTACAATAGAAACATTAAAATTTGTAGTTGATAATGGTTTCGCAAAAGTGAACGCATATGACAAGGAAACTGGATTAACAAAATTACAAGTTGAAAAAATAGCTGAAGCATCTAGAATTCAAAGAAAAGGTCGTGTTGGAAGAGTTTCAGATGGTATTGCATATTTTATGTATCCAAAAGGTAGTAGAGAAAAAGTAGTTCCAAAATATAAAATCACACAGGAGGATTATACTGATTATTATTTAAAATTATCTATTGACGAATCTACAAGTTTAAAAGTTGAGTTATCAGAGCAAAAAGAAACTGGTAAACCATTTATCATACCAGATCAATATAATCCAAATTTAGTTAAAAGCTGTTTTTATGACCCAATAAAATGTCCTGTAATGAATAATAAAGATGATTTTTTTACAAAGAATATATATTTGATTTTGAAAAAACAATATTCTATAAATAATGCTATTATTATACCTCAACTTTATTGGAATCCAAGATATTTTCCTAGAGAAATAATTTCTAATCAATGTTTAAATCGTTTTTATACAGGTCAAGAGATTGAAGTATTAATTGATATTTTTGGACAATTTTATATTATTCATCCTTTTGAAAATGAATTAACTCGTAATATACATAATAATATAATTGCTTTTAGAAATGTAAAATCTAATAAAATACCTGAAGAATTATTAAATGAAGATATTCGCAAATTACAGTCTAAATTAGTTTTAGTAAATATGGAACCATCTACAAATATATTTAATCCTACGATTAATATGTCTAAAATTGTTAAAACACAATTATATACTAATGTTATTGCATTACAAAAAATATTTGCTGATATAGATATAAATGATTGTTTAACTCTATTTGCTTCAGAAGCATTAGATTGCTTCAAAGAAATTTTATGTATAATTGCTTTTATTAAATCATTTGATAGAATTAGTATATCAAATAATGAAAATAATTTTTATTCTAGATGGAAACAAGATTCAGATTTAATTATGTATTACAATATTTATAATAAAATGGAAATTAAATTCAAAGATTTTTTACTTTTTAAAATAATTAATAAAAATGACGAGTTAAATAAATATAGTGATAAAATAAATTATTTAATTGAACAGTTTAATGTAGCCCTTCGTACCTCTGATAAAGAACCTTCTGGTATTTTTGAAAAAAATATTATTCTCTGGAATGAAATGCTAAAATTATTTAAAATGGGTGTTTTAAATAAAAAAAAAGGTAAAAGTAAATTAAAATTTATTATAGTAAAAGAAATCATTGAAACAGAACTTCAAAAAAATTTATTTGAAATAAAATTATGGTGTTTAGAAAATTATTTAAATTTTGAAGGTATCTATATTTATTTAATAAAATTGACTGAAATAATATTAAATGTATTGACTGTAGAAAAAGATTTAGATGGAGATTCTTTAGAAATATCTCCATTAGAATGGATTAAGAAACCAATATTTAAAGCATCATTTAATAGAATTTTAAAAACAGGAGAATTAAAAGAACGCATATTAAAAAGTTTTATTTTAGGAAGACCATTAAATTATGCAATTAAAATAAATACAGAAGATAAATCTTATCATCTTCATAAAGCATCTATTAATGGATTTATTGAAAAAAATAAATACTCAAATATTGAATATGCAAGTATTCTATTTTATTACGATTTTCAAGAGTCTCCAATAAAAAATTTAGTTAAATTAAATATTATAAATAATATCCCATTAGAATATTTTACAAGTTGTTTACCTCAAATTTTTAATAAAACATATTTTAAAACAATTATACCAGTTATTAAATTTGAAATTAAAAATAATTATTTTACTTTTCCTAAATCAGTAGTTCAACTAAAGGGTGATAATTATGATAGAATATTAAATTTTATACATAATAATTCTTTAGGTAAATCTCCTTGGGAAAATCAAGAATTAAAACAAATATATATATTCTTTAAAAAATTACGGGATGCATCCTAAAAAGAAAAAATTGAGAAAAATTATTTATAAAAATATATTATTCTATTAATGGCCAATTATACCATCAAATTGATTAATAAAATTGCCTCATTAAATGATATTACTACTGAATCCAAGTCAAATGGCTTTCTTTTTAAGTACGATAATAATAATTATATTATATCAGTTCATCATTTCTTGCCAATTATTAAAACACAATTAGACACAACATCAGAAGTAATTGAATTAAAAAAATTTAAAAACATTAATTGGAACGAGCTTGCAATATACGAATGCCCTGATACCAAATTTTTATTAAATACAAAAATTGTAAAAAATTATAGAACAAGATTTATAGAAAAAAATACACCTATTAAAATAGAAATTAATAATCGTTTTGAAAATTATATTTCATATGATACAACTAATTTTTGTATTAATCCATTAGCTAAACTAAGATGTATTTATATAAGATTTTTAATTGGCGTATGTAAACAACCTGATTTTGAAAGTGTATCAAATAAATTTAAAGGATTGTCAGGAACTCCTATTTTAGATAAAGAGAATAAATTAATAGGTGTTTTTTGCAAAATTAATATAGAAAAAAATTCAACTAATAAAGATGATGATACTTTTAAAATTTTTGGATATATTTTACCATCGATATATATAATTAAATCTATAACTAAAAATAATAATGAATCTATTTTTCAAATAGAAGCTGATTCATATGATAATATAAAATTAGGAAAATACGAAATTCAAAAAGATAAAACTAATCAATATAGTATTTATTATCTACCAACAAATTGTAAATTACCATTAGATATTTATTTTTCGTTAGATGGTGATGAAGCTAAAACAATTATGTCAAAAAATATAAAAACTTTAACATCTCGTTCATTAAAATTTATTAAATATAATACATTTGATTTGAATATGAATCTTTTTAAAAATGACAAATCAGAATATAAGTTAAATATTGGATTTATGTCCATTTTATTAAAAACTGGACATAAAAATTTAGCAAGTAGTATTGTTCATAAATATTTTGAATATCAATCATTAGATAATATCTGGTGTAGTATATAAATCATATTAAAATTTTTGCATTTTTTTTAATATTGATTTTTCTTGATTACTTAGTTTAGGTCCTAATTTATTTACATTATCAACTTCTTCTGTATTATATTGTTTATATTTAATTTTAGTATCTGTTTCTGTAGCCGTCGGGCAATCACTTATTTCATTTAGAAAATTATTTAAAGTTTGAATACATTCATCTGATAATAAATTAATATTAAAAAAGATTCCATTGCGATTAATAGATAAATCTTTTCCAATTTCTGTTTGTATAATATTAAAAATCTTAACAAAATCTTTTGTATCTTTTAATTTAGATATTTTTTGAACTATATTTCTTCTATTACTAGAACTATATTTTCTTGTATTGGAAACTATTTCCATTATTTTACTAAATAATTTAGTTATCAAATGGGCGAGAAAAAATTATTTTTATTCGTTTTTTTTATAATACTATATAATGGGTATAAGTGGTTTTTTTTATCATTTAAAAAATAAAATGCGAGAAAAATTTCCAAATACAAGTAGTAAAAAATATGATTTTCTTGTATTAGATTATCATTCTCTCTTTCATAATATTAAAAATTTGTATGATGAAATTAATTATTTTATTAGAATTTTATTTGAGTCTAAATATCAATATGAATGTAATATTGATTATTTATTTGTACCTACAAAAAAAGGTTTCATGGTAAAAAATAATTTATGCAAGCAACTTGAATATATAATAACAACATATAAACATATATTCGATTTAATTGGTATTAATTTAACACATGTAAATTTCCGTTATAATAATTTAAGAGATTCTCTCAAAAAAATTAATTTTATTTTAGGTAAATTTCCTTTATCAGAAGATATTATTAAAAGAGGAATGATAGCTGATTTAGTTTTACATACTGAAAATTTATCTAGCACATATACTCATAATAATGCATCTACATTAATCTATTTTGATGGAGTACCTTCTGTTTCTAAAATAAAAGAACAATTAAATAGAAGAATATTTTTAACAGTAAGTAAATTAATAAATGCAGACATATCAAAAAGAGTATTAAAACTCGGTAGTGTTTTTACACCAGGTAGTGGTTTAACACCATCTAGAGCTTCTGAATTTGAAATTAGACAAAAATTAATTTTATCTGTTCCTCCTATTAATCTTAATGAACCTATTATTAATGAAACAAGAGATATTTTAACAGCAAAAGGTTTTACTATTAATAATAAATTAAGATATGGTGAAGCAGAACATCAAATAATGAAAGATTTAAGAGATGCTAAATTTAAAGATAAGAATATTTTATTAGCTTCCCCAGATGCTGATTTAATATTATTAAGTATGTTAGCTTTAGTTTTTAATGGTGTAAAAATAGATATTTATAGAGAGACTATATTATCACCATCTAATTTTGAATTTAAATGGAAATATCAATCAAGACCACCAACTTATGAATTAACCTCTCCTTTTGGAAGAGATATAGTTTTCATAAATATAAATGATATAATTACTTTATTAGGATTAACAACTCCTCAAAAAATTTTAGATATTGTTTATTTATTCTTATTATTAGGCGATGATTTTATTCCAGTAATTTCAACATTGGATATAAAAGCATTGGATGCAATTATTGCAACATATGATAGAGTAAGATTATCTATAGTTTCTTTAACTGAAATAAATTATGCAAATTTACTAACTTTTATTGATGAATTATCTAAACAAGAAGATACTTTATTTGATGCTATGAAAAGAAAATTTAATACTAAAGTTGGAAATAAGACAGATAATGCTGATGAAAATTATACCAAATATTTATCTTTAATTCAATCACCAGATAATCTTCCCCTTAAAAAAATAATTTATTTAGAAAATGGTTTAATAATAAAAGACGATGGTTCAGAAGAAGTTTTAGCTAAAGCGTTTGTTGATCCACCTGCTGTATCTGAAAGTAATATATCTTTATATTTACAAGGTTATCAATTTATATTTGATTTATATTATTTGAATAATTTAAAAAATTATAAATGGTATTATCCACATGATACTGCTCCAACATTAAAAGAAATTGTTACATTTTTAAAAGCTAAAAGACCAGAAGAATTACCTGCTTTATTTGATTATACACACACAATTGATATTAAAACTGATCTTAATTATTTTGATTTAGCAACTTATAAAAAATATATAGATGATAATAAAGATAAAATTTTAAGAAACATTATTGCAAATATAATAAGAGAAACTAAAGAAGCTATAACTTTTGATCCTGCAACTGTTGAACTAACACCCGCTATATTATCCAGATATTTTACTTATAAAAATATTAAAATTATTTATAAATGTTTCAATGGATTATATCTACAATCATGTTTAAATTATGAATCAGATTTAATAGCTCCTGATGAAGCAGTATATAATACTAAAATAAGAGCTGAATTATTAGGTGGGTATTATCAAAAGTATCTAAAATACAAAAATAAATATTTGAAACTAAAGAATGAGTTAAGATAAATAAAAATAAAGAATTTTATAATTAATTAAAAAATTAATCATAAAAAATTTTATCTAGAACTAACTAATTTATGCCAGAAAAAAAATTAAAATTAGTTAAAGATTTTTCATATCCAGAAACCAATGATCAAGAATTACTGACTAAAATTTTTAAAAAAAGAGAATATTATTATCATAAAGTGCCAGAAAGAGCGAAGATGGAAACATATGAAGAAATTCAAAAATATCGTGACCAAAATTGTAGAGAGGGAGAAATTTTGCCCCGTGAACAGCAAAGCATTATACCCAATTTCATAAATCCAAATACGCCATATACAGGTGTCATTCTGATGCACGGTACTGGTTCTGGTAAAACAGGCTCAGCAATTTTAATAGCAGAAAGCTTTAAAGAACAAGTTAAGAAATATAATACTAAAATTTATGTTATTGTACCTGGACCAAATACAAGAGATAACTTTAAAACAGAAATTTTAAACTGGACTGGAGAAACATATCTTAAAAATAAAAATATTTTAAATCAAATGACCAAAGCTGAAAAAGAAAGAGAATATAAAATTGCATTATATGCAGCTCAACAATATTACAGAATTATGTCTTATAAAACTTTTTATAAAAAAGTCCTCGGTGAAAAAATTGTAGAAAAAAAATTATCTGATGATAATAAAATTAAAACAAATTATAAAAAAAATCAAGAAGGTGAAATTGAAAGAGAAATAGTTATAGATAAAATTACAGATATGAATAATGCTTTATTAATTGTTGATGAAGCACATAACTTATCTGGAAACGAATACGGTGAAGCTCTTAAAAAGATAATTAAAATTTCAAAAAATTTAAGAGTAATATTATTGACAGCAACTCCAATGATTAATTTAGCTGATGAAATTGTAGATTTATTAAACTTTATAAGGCCATTAGATGACCAAATTCAAAGAGATAAAATATTTACTAGTGAGAAAAATTATTTAATGAAATTAAAAGATGGTGGATTAGATTATTTAAAAGATAAAGCAAAAGGATATATTAGTTTTTATCGTGGTAATATTCCATATACTTTTGCAAAAAGAATTGAAAAGGGTAAAATTCCCAAAGGATTATTATTTACACCTGTAATAAGATGTTTCATGGAACCATTTCAAGATAAAGTATATGAAAAAACAAAAGAAAATTTAGATGATACATTAGATAGAACATCATCAGCAGCAGCAAATTTTGTATTTCCTGGATTAAATAAAGATAAAGATGATATTCAAGGTTTTTATTCTACTGAAGGTTTAAATACTATTCTTTTACAACTTAATGCAGATGGTGCTAAATTAAGATCATTAATAAATCAAAAGATTTTTAAAAATAAATTATCAAAAGAAGAAGAAGAAAATTTTATGTTAGAATCAGAAAGTAAGAATGTTACTGGTATTATTTTGAAAGTACCTTATATTCGTTATTTCTCTATAAAGTTTTATAAAATTATAAAAAGACTAGGTAAAATGGTTGAAGGTAAAAATGGTCCTTCTACTGCATTTGTATATTCAAATTTAGTTCGTGCAGGTGGTATGGAATTATTTGCTGAATCATTAAGACAAAATGGTTATTTAGAATATCAAGAAGATACAAAAAATTATGATATTAAAGACGAAACTGTTGATTATAAAACAGGTAAAACTTATTATCAATTTAAGAAAGAGAAACTTTCTAATTTTAAACCTGCAACATTTATTCTAGTAACTGGTTCGCCTGATGAAACTGGTGAAGATATATCAGAAGTTAAACAAAAATTAATTAAAGATGTTTTTAATAATTCCGATAATATTGATGGAAAACATATTAAATTAGTTTTGGGTTCACGTGTAATGAACGAAGGTGTTACTTTAAAGAATTGCTCGAATGTTCATTTAATTGATGTATTTTATAATTTACCTAAAGTTGAACAAGTTATTGGTAGAGCAATTCGTATGTGTGTACACAAGGATTCTATTAATGAAAATAACAAATTTCCTAAAGTTAGAGTTTATAGATATGTTGTTGGTAGAAAAGGTGAATTAACTACTGATGAATTACTTTATAAAAAAGCAGAAGAAAAGTATTTATTGGTGAAACAAATAGAAAGAGCTTTAAAAGAAACAGCTATAGACTGTCCATTATTATTAAATGCAAATATGTTTCCTGAAGAAGTTGATAAATATAAAGGTTGTATACCTCCAACATTAGAAAATGTAAATAAAGGATTAAATATATGTCCTGCATTATGCGATTTTAAAGAATGTACGTTAAAATGCGATGAACCTAAATTAAATGAAAAATTTTTATCAGGTAAAAAATATCGTGAATTAGATAACAATGAGATAGATTATAATACTTTCAATGATGAATTAGCTAGATTTGAAATTAATCAAGTTAAATCTAAAGTTAAAGATTTATATAGATTCAAACATGTATATCTTTACGATGAAATGATTAAAGAAATTAAAAAATCATTCCTACCTCATCAAGCGGGGTTATTTGATAGTTATTTTCTTGATGAAGCATTAGAAGAAATGATGCCTAAAAGTGAAAATGATTTTAATAGCTTTAAAGATACTATTTTTGATAAATATAATAGACCTGGTTATTTAATTCAAAGAGACAAATATTACTTATTTCAGCCATTTGATGAAAATAATGATGTACCAATGTATTACAGAGAAAATATTAATATTACTCAATCAAATCAAGTTTCATTAAAAAATTATGTAAAACAAAAATATGGTGATATTAAATCAAGTTTACCTGTTGTAGAAGAAAATGTTCAGAATAAAAAAGATTCAGGATATGATTTTGAATCAACACTTGATTATTATGATTCTAGAGATGAAAATTATGTTGTTGGTATAATTGATAAAAATTTCAACAAATTAGCTTCAAATGAATTGGATTTATTTAAAATAAGAGCTCCTATTGGTAAAACTAAAGATAAAAAGAGAGGTACAGGTATTCCAACATTAAAAGGCGCTGTTTGTGCAACATCTAAAGATAAAGATTATTTAATGAATTTAATTAAAAAAATACCAGGTAATAGTGCTGATGAAATTAAAAAAATTAATAAATTAATTAGAGAAGATATTTGTAATGAATTAAGAAATAAATTATTATATTTAGAAAAATATTCAACAAAGAAAGATAATAATAAAATTACATATGTAATGGTTCCTGCAAATCATCCTACTTTACCATTTCCATTTAACTTAGAAGATAGAATTAAAAATAGAATAGATGCTATTAATTTATTGGCAGAAAGAGAAGTTGAAGTTAAAACTAAGAAAATAAAAGGTGGCGAATTTTTAAGTAGAAAATCAGATGACTTAATCAGTTATGAATTAACTTTTAAAAATGAAAAATTTATTAATCAAAATCCTGATGTTAAAAAGGGTTTTGAAAAATTAGGTTGTAATTTAGATGGTAATGAATGGAAATTAATATTGAGTTAATTATTCTTCGTCCGATGTATCATCATCTACTGAACCATCTGTAAGAAGGAGCATTTGACCTTTTCCTTCTTTAGCATTTTTTCTTGCTTGTCTGTCTACTTGTTTCTTTACTATTCTAGCTAATTCATCTTTTGCATTAGCTAATTTTTTATTATTTTCAGAAATAATTTTTTCTAAATTGGCTACATTTTTTTTAGCATTTTCCAATTCTTTATCTCTTTGAACTTGTTTAGCCTTGCGATATTCAGCAAGTAATTTAACTTTATTTGCTTCAGCTGCAGATAAAGCTTTCTTTGCTTTTTCTAATGCAACCAATGTTTTACTATCATTATTTCTTTTATTATTTTTTTCTGCTTCCCTATATGTATTTTGTGCTATTGCTAAAGCATTTTTAGCCGCATTATATTTATTGCGTAAATTTGCTACGGTTTTTTCAGGAGAGGAAGACAAAACATTAGGAATAGATGGTTTAAATAAACCACCTTGTTGTAAATCTAAATATTTTTGTTTGTACTTTAAGTACTTTTGTTTATAGTGATTATCATCGGAATTCATATAATATTTATTAGATTAAAAAATTTCTTTTAAAGATTTTTTAAATAATAATGGAAATCTAAACGGTCTAATTATTTAGATAAATTAGCTAAATTTAAAATAGATGGTTGAGTTTGTTTGTTCATTTGTAAAAATACTTCAGCTACAGGTGCTAATGCCATAGTTGCATGTACTATTATAATTGCAAAAAGGCTAGATGCTATAATATTTTGACGATGAGCAACAATTACATTATTATAAGAATTGAATACAGATTTAACACGATTAGGTAAGTATGAATGTAACATTGGGTATACGTATGCAATTAATATATTAATTAAAATAGCAATTACATAAATAAACAAACCTTCTTTAGATAAAAAATTAACTACAGGAATCATATATATATAATAATACAAAAAAAATTGAAAATTTTAAATTATATTATTATTATATATTTATATGGACAAATACGAAACTATTAAAAATAACACTTATACTTTAAAATTTTTTGAAAATAAAGAATTATCTTATGTTATCGAAAAATTGTCATTTGATGATGCATTTAAAAAGGCAATTCCAGAAGAAGCACTTAGTCAATATCCTGAAAATTATTGGCATGTTAAAATGAAATATCCAGTTATAGAAGATCTATTTAATCATGATATATTTAATGTACTTGTTTGCTATTTTGAAGACCCAAAAACAAATATTAAAACTAATAAATATTATATTTGTAAATGAAAAAACTAATAGTTTTTTCATTATTTTAATTTATAGTCCGCTTATAATTGAGCTAAGCGTAATACTCCAGCAGGTAACATGGGTTTAACTTCATCAGAAACAGTTAAAGCAATGAATACAATTACTGCAACCAATACAGAAGATGATATTAAAGTAGCACGATGTTGTTCTAACATTTTACGTACTTCAGGTAATATATTTTGATTATTTTTCAATGCACATGGTACTATAACAGATAATACTAAGTTTACTAAAGCCGCAATTATGGCAATAAAAATGTGTTGAGACATCATATATATTTATTATTAGAAATTAATATTAAAAATTTAGAATTAATTTTATAGGGGCATGGTCCGAACCTTCAATTTCTGTTAATATTAAACTTTTTTTAATATTTTTTATATATTTTTCATGAATTAAAAAATAATCTATTCTCCAACCTACATTTTTCTTACGACTATTGAATCTATATGACCAATAACTATATTCTATTAATTCTGGATTTAAAAATCTAAATGTATCAACTAATTTACATTCATCTAATAATTTATCAAAAGATTCTCTTTCTTCTTTTGTATATCCAGGAGTTTTTAAATTAGTTTTTGGATTTTTTAAATCTATTGCTTCATGTGCAACATTTAAATCACCACATATTATAACTGGTTTCTTTTTTTGTAATTCTAATATATTATTTCTAAAGGCTACATCCCAAGTTTTAGTTCTATAGTTTAGTCTTGCTAATACTTCTCCTGAATTAGGGGTATAACAATGCATCAAATAAAATTTTTCAAATTCTAATGTAATTACTCTTCCTTCATCATCAATTTGTTTATCTTTATCAGTTACACCATATATTATTTCTAATGGTTTCTTTTTACTAAATATTGCTGTGCCACTATAACCATTTTTAACCATACAAGGACTCCAATAACGATATTTATATCCTTTTATTTTTTCCTTTAACTCGTTTTGAACATCAATAAATGGACAAGATATTTTAGTTTCACCAAAACAAATAATAGAAGGGTTTTCATCTTCAATTAACTTGTATAAAATTTCAGTTTTCATTAAAGAGCGAATACCATTAACATTCCACGCTATTATTTTCATTATTATTAAATAGATAATAAAATAAATAAAACTTTTACAATTTTTATTAGATCTAAAAAAACAGGTTGTATTTTTATCCCTGATTATAATGTTGAAGATTTAACTGCGGCTATGACTACGGCAAATTCTTGGACACCAAAGTTGTCTCTGATGGTTCAACAGTCATGTAAACAACAATAGCTGTGATGTCATCAGCATTATCACCAAAGTGTTTTTTTGCAGATGCCTTAGCGGCTGCCATTAGTACAGTAGTAGCAGCTTCCGCATTGCCCAGAACAGCAGGGGTCCTGACAATAGCACCCACTTCTGCATACTGCATTATGTCCCAGAGTCCATCCGATGCCATGACGATAGCTCGAATTACGTTTGGCGCAGGCTTGTCTACAGTTGTTATTGTTGGTTCAGCACTAACACCACACCTCTTCATGTTAAAGTCACCGAGGGCCCGCGTAACAGCCAGCCTTTGACCAGTATCAGGACAGACAAGATAGGTTCCCCAATCATTCCGTACTGTGCAATACTTATTGCCGCCTTTTGGATCCATGATCCACTCATCATTACTTTTGATAAAGACAGGGCGCGCACTAAATGCACTATATTTTTGGAACTCATGTTCAGCAGGAATAGTTATCTGCGACCTAATACGATGGAATTCTTCCAAAGAAGTTGGGCTATGGTCTGATGTGAGACTAACTCCATCACCTTCTGTATCATAGTAACGGACTTCAGAATCACCCACATGAGCAACTTTGCAGTAACCCTCGAGTGGATCAATATAAAGAATTGATGCCGTAGTTCCACCTGCACCATGATACGTATGTGGGCATACAATTTTTACTGTATTTTCGGCATCAGCGAAAATCTTTGAAAATCCAGCATCTAGTTTTGAAAATCCAGCATCTAGTGATGCATTGGCAAACACCTTACATGCTGTTTCAGCACAGCTTAGGCCTTTGTCACCATGCCCGTCAAAGACACCAAACATGTGGGTACCGATGAAAAAGGTATCTTGATTTTCATTTCTGTTACCCATACATGTGGCACCTGCAGAAAATATTTTGGTTTTTGTTACGGGCTGTTTGTGATTTGATTCCAACTCTTGTGAGGAGGTAGGTATTTTAGTATTATCTAAATTATAACTTGAAAACATAACAATTATATCTATTATTAAGAAATTTTTTTTTCAATTTTTTAATTTAATAAAAAAATATTGTTTGAAAACTATTTATTTAAAGAATAATTATGATTAATCTTAATGAACGGTAACGATGATGATAATACTAAAAATATAAACAAATTAAATGATAATATTCACCTTCTTGATACTAATAAACCACTTCTAGATTCTAATCTTAAACAACTTTCAGATACTAAACCACTTCCTGATACAAATCTTAAACCACTTCCTGATACTAATCTTAAACCACTTCTAGATTCTAAACAACTTTCTGATACTAATCTTAGACCACTTTCAGATACTAAACCAGTTTTAGATACTCCTAAACCACCAAGCACGTATATTCAAAATCCTAAACCA
>Ga0114958_10000331_pt1 | contig 41153 bp, 35 predicted proteins | sample C_130208_EF_Meta_FD_89577 | JGI IMG/M metagenome (GOLD analysis project Ga0114958, IMG submission 89577) | Freshwater microbial communities from Lake Croche, Canada to study carbon cycling - C_130208_EF_MetaG | ecosystem: Environmental > Aquatic > Freshwater > Lake | place: Lake Croche, Canada... | reverse complement strand
GGGGTGTTCCACAGCATCAAAGCCCAACAACCGCGCCGCATCGCCGTGCAGGATGGCGGCGGCGGTCACCATCTCGGCATAGAGCATCGCGCGGCGGGTCATGTGGCGGTGAAAGACGCGGCAGTGCCGGTCTGTCCAATCCATCATCGGGGCAACCGCTAGCCGATGCGGGGGTATAGCCCCGAAATTTCCACGAACTTGGATTCTTTCATGCGATACTAACACCGCCAGATGACTCCTGTTTCCATTGCTTCAGCAATCCGTACCAGCTCAAAAGCGGAATGAGCATGCGAAGGCGGGATTTACGGAATACACGAGAAATCGGACGAGGGCGAGCTGGAAAAATGTTCGCCCCAATGGAGGTCCTTCGGAAGCGCGGCCAGCCGCTGCTTGCGCGAAAACTTGGTACAGTCTGAAGCGATCAAGACGAAGCGACAGTCTCTCGAAGGATGATTTCGATCTGCGACACGGGCACGGGCATGACCGGAGAAGTCCGAGAAAAGTGGCTTGAAATGAAGCGCAACGAATCGAAGGTGATACCGGGCAGATTTTGGTTCAAGATTGCGTCCACCATGCCCTCCTTCAGCAAGGCCAGTCTGCGATCCGTCACCTCATGCGTGATATAGATCGGTCGACGTTTCCTTCTTCCCAATGCTTCGCAAATAGTGCCCGTACCGTTGGACGCATTGTAGATGCCCGCCAAGTCAGGGTGCCTGTCAAGCTCTTCCAGAACGATGTGGCCCGCGCGGATCACGTCCGCCCTGCTTTCGCGCGCCGCGACGATTTGACAATTTGGAAATCGTTCAGACAATATCGCCTTGAAACCATGCTCGCGGTCCAACTGGTTCTTTTCGTAAGCAAAGCCGAAAAGGAACAACAATTTGCGCTCGCCCACCCCGGCAAAGCGCCCCATGAGCTCACCCGCAAGCCGCCCGGCACGCACTTCGTCAATGCCGAAATAAGCAAGCCTGCCGCTGTCTGGAATGTCGTTGCACAGAGTGATGACCGGGATGCGTGTGGCGACCTCGCGCAGACGCCGGGAGATTTCGGGAGTGGCCAGAATACAGACCACAGTGGCATCGAAACCGGACTCGATGTTACGCAGTCTGGCAAGGATTCCCCGAGTATCGTTCCGTTCGACGTAAAGGACTTGTGCCTGAAGGTTGATCTTCCGGAACACGAGCGACGTTTCGGCGATGGCCGCATGCAGCTTTTTGAAAAATTCATCAGTGTCCGCTCCGATTACAAATGCGACCCGGATCATCCGCAACGGAGACCGGTACAACACGCGGTCCAGTTGCAGCGCATTTGCGGCGTTGATCACACGCAGCTCAAGATCCGGCGATACGCCGCCGCGTTTGTTGACCACTCGGTCCACGGTAGAGATGCTGACCCCGGCCGCCTCGGCCACGCGTTGCAAGTTTGCCCGTTTTGCCGGAGAGGTTGGCAGTTTCGCTTTCATGCTCCCTCCTGCTTCGTTCGTGGCATGGGTCCGGAGAATCGCAAGCTCGCAGCTACGCGGCCCAATTGCGTCTGGCCCAATGGCCCAGATAAGCACCGGATTTGCGGCGGTCTCTGTTTGCACCCGATCAATGTCAGTTTCGTGAAAATGCCCTTTGCCTGACCGAATCCCATCAAAATCCGCGATGACGCCTGCCGCTGTATGCCCTTACCCTGATTGCGTGCGGCACCTTAGCGAAGGGAGCCAGCATCGACTGCAACCTTGCCGAAATCAGGCCATCCCCCAGCAGGAGAACCCCATGCGCCGTTTCCTTGTTTCCTCTCTTCTTCTTGCAGCCAGCCTCGTGCCCTTCGCGGCAGCCCCCTCGCTGGCCGAGCAATGGACCCTGAAGGGTCATCAGGATTTCCCATATTTCGATGCCGCCCAGTCCGGCCTGCATCTGACCCAGGGCCTCGCCTGGAATGAGGCGAAGCGCGAATGGGTCGCCTCGTGGCGTTTCGGATTTGCCCGTCTGGCTGAGGATTTTACTGTGCTGCAAAGCACCGGCAAGGCAGATGGCACGGTGGGCGATGCTGACAAGATCATCGGAAGCGGCATGCCCGAGGCGCTTGCCAACCAAGGCATCGACCATATTGGCGACATTGATGTTCAGGATGGCGTGATCTACGCCGCCGTCGATTCCGGCGCGGCCGAGTTCTTTAATGGCCACGTAGCCCTCTTCAGCGCCGATGACCTCAGCTATCTGGGCAAGATGCGCGTCCTGATCGGCCCGGAAAGCAACCGCCGCTCGGATGTGGCCTCCTGGATCGCGCTCGATCCCGCAACGGGACGGGGCTATGGCAAGGAATGGCAGGAAGGCACGACGATCAACGTCTATGACGCCAAAGGCAACTGGAAGTTCCTTGATACGCTCAAGATGGACCGGCCCCTGAAGAACATTCAGGGCGGCAAAGTCTTTCAGGGGGCGCTTTACCTGAGTTCCGATAATGAGACCCGGTCAATCTACCGTGTTGATCTTGCCAATGGCCAGGTCGAGGAATTGGCCCAATTGGAAGGACTTGAGGGGGCGCATGAAGTCGAGATGGAAGGCGTGGCCCTCCGGGCGCTGCCTGACGGCGGGGCCGAAATGTACGTCGAGTTGATCCTCAACCCGGGCGATGCTGCACAGCTTGACGCCTATGTTCGCCTGTTCCATTTCGTACGGAACTGAGACTCGCAACAGGTCGGGGCGGGATATCTCTCGCCCCACTGTACCAAGATTGTGCTGATGTTTGCAGAACAACCCTTGCGTCCTTTCAGCTTTTTGAGAAAGGCTTAAGTCCGCATCTAAGCGTTACCAAGTGCTACGGCAGAAAATGCCTCTGCAATATATTGAAATCATTTTACAATTATAGTGTCGGTCCCATCCATCATCGGGGCGACCGACAGGCGGTGGGCCAAGGCAGGGGGAATGGCAGGCGTCATGGGCAAGATCCGGCGCGAGGGCGACAGGCTCGCTATACTCCACCCCCGCGCGATGTCAAAGCAGATGGCCCCTTTCGCGGCCTGCTTGCCCTTAGCCCCCCCCTCGTCTATCTAGGCGCAAAGGGGATTTCATGCGCATTCTCATCACAAATGACGACGGCATCAACGCGCCCGGCTTGGCCGTGCTGGAACAGATCGCCCATACCTTGGCCGGCCCTAAGGGTGAGGTCTGGGTGGTGGCCCCGGCCTTCGAGCAATCTGGCGTGGGCCATTGCATCAGCTATACCCATCCCACGATGATCGCCCAGCTTGGTCCGCGCCGCTATGCGGCCGAAGGGTCGCCCGCCGATTGCGTGCTGGCGGGGCTTTATCATGTGATGAAAGACCACAGGCCCGATCTGGTGCTGTCCGGGGTGAACCGTGGCAACAATGCGGGCGAGAATGTGCTGTATTCGGGCACCATTGGGGCGGCCATGGAAGCGGCCCTGCAAGGGATCAAAGCCATCGCCCTGTCGCAGTTCTTTGGCCCGCAAAATGCCAAGCTCGACGACCCTTACGAGGCGGCGGTGATCCACGGTGCGGGGTTGATCCAGCGCTTGCTGGACAAGGGCCTGTGGGACGAGGCCGATTACCGCCTGTTTTACAACGTGAATTTCCCGCCCGTGCCTGCGGCGGATGTCAAAGGCACCAAGGTCGCCACCCAAGGCTTTCGCCGCTACAGCGCCTTTTCGCTGGAACCGCATGTCTCGCCCACGGGGCGGCAGTTTTTGTGGATCAAGGGGGGCGAGCAGGGACGTGCCACGCTGCCCGGGTCAGATGTGACGGCCAATGTCGAAGGCTATATCTCGCTCACGCCCTTGCGCGCTGATCTGACCGCACATGACCGCCTGGCAGAGCTTGCCACAGCCCTCGCATGACCTACCGCGCTCGGCCCGACCCTGACCCGACCGACCCAGACCCCGCCGCCTTGCCCCGCCAGCGGTTGATGAACCTGCTGCACGCCAGCGGTGTGACCGATGCGCGTGTGCTTGCGGCCATGGCGCGGGTGGATCGTGGGGCCTTTGTGCGCGGGGTTTTTGCGCCGCGCGCTTACGAGGATATGCCTTTGCCCATCTCCTGCGGGCAAACCATTTCTCAACCTTCGGTTGTCGGCCTGATGACCCAAGCGCTGAACCCCCAACCGCGCGACAAAGTGCTCGAGGTCGGGACGGGATCGGGCTATCAGGCCGCAATCTTAAGCCTTTTGTGCCGCAGGGTTTACACGGTTGACCGCCACCGCGCCTTGGTTGACGCGGCGCGCGCGGTGCTAAGTGACCTGGGCTTGGCCAATATCACCGCCTTTGCCGCCGATGGCAGCTTTGGCTGGCCCGACCAAGCGCCCTTTGATCGCATCCTTGTGACAGCCGCCGCCGAAGACGCGCCCGGCCCGCTCTTGGCGCAGTTGAAGATTGGCGGTATCATGGTGGTTCCGGTGGGCCAATCGGACAAGGTGCAAACCTTGATCAAAGTCACGCGCTTGGCCAGTGGCTACGACTATGAAGACCTGCGCCCGGTGCGCTTTGTGCCGCTGGTCGAAGGTCTGGAAAGCGAATGAAGAACAGGCCCGGATCAACGGGTGATTGTATTGGCTTGGGCGATTGGGGATGCAGATGGACGCTATAAATAAATTTCACAAGGTCGGATTGGCCCTTCGCTTTCCGGTTCTGGCGGCTTTGCTTTTGTCGGGGTGTATGCAAACCAAGTCGCTGGACTGGGATTTGCGCAACAATGGCGGGGCGACCTCGGGCGCGGTGGAACAAGTCACCGGCAGCAGGCCTGCGGCAGATGCGCAAGGCGTGATCTCTTATCCGGGCTATCAGGTGGTGGTGGCGCGGCGCGGCGATACGGTCGGCTCGGTTGCGGCGCGGTTGGGTATTTCGGCAGACCAATTGGCCAGTTACAACGCCTTGACGCCCAATAACACTTTGCGCCAAGGTGAGGTTTTGGCCCTGCCCCTGCGCGTGGCTTCGCCCGGGCCTATGGCGGGGCAGACGGGGGCCGGGCAGGCGGGGGCGGGGCAGACCGGCGGCATTGATGTGGCAGCCATTGCCACAACCGCGCTAGACCGCGTGGGCAGCAACCCGACCCAAGGGGCGACCATCGGCTCCGATCCTGCGCCCAAAGCGGGGGCTTTGCCCTTTGCCGCCCAAGGCTCTGGCCCCGAACCTGTCCGCTATCAGGTCAAGCGCGGCGAGACGGCCTTTACCATCGCACGCAGTTTCAACATTCAAGCCAAGGCCTTGGCCGATTGGAACGGGCTGGGCCCCGACCTGTCGGTGCGCGAGGGGCAGATCCTGATCATCCCGACCCCCGCCGATCTGTCGCGCCTGCCTGCGACCCAGACGGCAGATGCCACCCCGCCCGGACAAGGCTCTCCCACGCCCAACCCGCCGTCTTCGAAAGAACCGCTGCCCGACGAGAAAACCGTCACGGCCGCTGAAGCCGCCAAACAGCCCACCCCCGCCCCCGATCTGGGCAGCCAGCGCACGACAGCCTCGTCTGCGGCAATGGCCATGCCGGTAGAAGGCAAAATCTTGCGCGCTTGGGATGGCAAGACCAGCCAAGGCATTGATATCGCATCCGCATCCGGCTCGCCCGTGCATGCGGCAGCCGACGGCACCGTGGCCGTGATCACCCATGACGCCAAGACCGGCGCGCTGATCGTGATCCTGCGGCATGCGGACGGGCTGCTGACGGTTTACGCCGGAATGGATTCTGCAGCGGTAGACAAAGGCGCCAGCGTCAAACGCGGCCAGACCCTTGGCACCGTCAAAGACGGCAACCCCGCGCAACTGCATTTTGAAGTGCGCCAAGGGCAGGTTTCGGTCGATCCGCTGACCTATTTGCAATAAACGCCGATAGGCTGCGCTCTACGCCGCCGGAGGGTTTCACACCCTCCGGACCTCCCGTGGGATACTTGGGCACATATGAAAGGGGGCAGGTGGAGGTTAGAAGGCCACGCCTTCGCGTGCGGCAAGGTCGCAAAAGAACTGCCATGCGACCCGGCCAGAGCGGGAACCGCGTGTGGCTTGCCATTCGATCGCCTCGGCCCAAAGCCGCTCTTCGCTGATCGCGACCCCATAAGCGGCGCAATAGGCGCGGATCATCGACAGGTAGTCGTCTTGGCTGCAGGGGTGAAAGCCCAGCCACAGGCCGAAGCGGTCTGACAGGGATACCTTTTCTTCCACCGCCTCACCCGGGGTGATGGCCGAGGCGCGCTCGTTATCAATCATCTCGCGCGGCATCAGGTGGCGGCGGTTCGACGTAGCGTAAAACAGCACATTGTCAGGCCGCCCTTCGATGCCGCCATCAAGCACGGCTTTAAGGGATTTGTAGTGCTGATCGTCGCTGGAGAACGACAGATCATCGCAGAACAAAATAAAGCGGCACGGGGCGGCGCGCAGATGCGCCAACAGGCGCTGAACCGAGGGCAGGTCTTCGCGGCTGAGTTCGACGATCTTCAGATCATGGCCTTCGGCACGCACGGCGGCGTGAATGGCCTTGACCAGCGAGGATTTCCCCATCCCCCGCGCCCCCCACAAAAGCGCGTTGTTGGCCGGTAGGCCGCGCGCAAAGTGGCGGGTGTTTTGCATCAGCGTATCGCGCGAGCGGTCAATGCCGATCAGCAGGGCCACATCAACGCGCGACACTTTGGCCACAGGGTCCAGCCTGTCAGGCGCTGTGTGCCAGACAAAGGCCTCAGCCGCCGCGAAATCGGGCGGCGGCAGGGGCTGCGGCGCCAGTCGTTCCAGCGCCGCCGCAATGCGTTCTAAGTCTGTCATTCTTCGTCAGGCTCTTCCCAGGTGCCATCCAGCTTGGCTTGCTTTTCGGCCTGCTTTTCAAAGTAGACAATGATCCAGATCGACACTTCGTAAAGCGGATAGATCACCGCAAACAGGATCAGCATCGAGGTCACATCCGGCGGCGCGATCATCGACGAGACGATCATAATGCCCACCACCGCATATTTGCGCGTCGATTTCAGCCCCTTTGATCCGATCAACCCCGCCTTACCCATCAGCGTCAGCAAGACTGGCAATTGAAAGCACAGACCGAAGGCCAGCAAGAATTGCATAGTCAAAGCAAAGAACGCCTCGACCGAGCCTTGGAAGACCACGCCCTTGGGCACTTGCGCCAAAGTGTTGGTCGTTTGCATCGCCGCTTTGAAACTGTCTTGATAGCTTAGGAAAAAGTCAAAGGCGAAGGGCAGAACCACCAGATAGGCAAAGCCGCCACCCAGACAGAACATCACCGGCGAGGCGATCAAAAACGGCAAAAACGCCATCTTTTCATTGCGATACAGACCCGGCGCGATAAAGCGCCACAGCTGGATAGCAATCACCGGAAAGGCCAGCACAAAGCCGCCCCACATGGCGATTTTCAGCGTGACAAAGAAGCCCTCCTGCACCTTGATCAGCACAAAGGTACAGTCCTGCGATCTTGCCGCCAGCGCCTGACACATCGGGCGCGACAGAAAGGCAAAGACATAGCCCCATTCGACATAGCAAATCATAAAGGCCACGGCATAAGCCACGACCGACACCACAATGCGGTTGCGCAGTTCCTTAAGGTGCTCGATCAGGGGCGCGGCAGAGCCGTCAAGGTTTTCGGTCTGCGTCATGTCGGGTCCGCCTTTTTCTTGCGCACAGGTTTCTTGGGCGGATCGGCGGGCACGTCAGCGGCTGTCAGGGCCGGATCGGCCTTGGGCTTGGGCGTGCGTTTGCGCGGAGCGGGTTTGGGAGGGGCAACGGCTGCGTCAGGGGCAGGCCCCTCTTGAGCAGGCGCAGAGTAGGTGCCCGCCTCGATGGCTTTGAGCTTTTCGGTTTGCTCGGCCAGAACCTTGGCGCGCAGGGCTTGCTTGTCGTACAAAGCTTGCGTGGCAGGTCCGTGTTCGGGCGGCTTTGCGGCAGTTGCGGCATCAGCCTCGGCCACAGCGGCGAGGTCGTCGTCAACCTCGTCGGCCAAGACAGGCTCTGCCGGTTTTGGGGCGGGCGTTGCGGGCATCGGCGGCGGGGTCAGGGTGCGGGCGGGCATCGTGACCGTGGGCTTGGCCGCGTTCTTCAGCGGGTCCCATTTTTCGAACTTGTCCGCCGCCTCGCGCATTTTGTCCAAGCCCAAGGACTTGACCGAGGTCGTGGTTTTCAGATCACGGGCCACATCGCTGACCCCGGTGTCTTTGGCGGCCTGTTCCATGGCGCGCGAAAACTCGCGGCTCATCTGGCGCAGTTTGGCGGTGAAGCGGCCAAGCTGGCGGAACATGGCAGGCAGGTCTTCGGGGCCAATGAAGATCAGCGCAACAACGCCGATGATGATGATTTCTGGCCAATCTAATCCCAGCATGATGCGTCAATCCGGCCGATCAGGCCTGATCTTTCGTCTCAGCCGGGGTCACGTCTTTGGCGACAGGGGTCGCGGCTACGGCCTCGGCGTCTTGCTTGGCGAGATCGGCTTTGCCGTCATCAATGCCCTTTTTGAAAGCGTTGATGCCCTTGCCCACTTCGCCCATCAGATTGGACACTTTGCCCTTACCGAACAAGACCAGAACGACAACGGCGATCACCAAAAGGCCGATGGGGGATGTCATATGCATAGAAATCTCCTTTGGGTGCGGGATGCACCCGTGCTGAGGGTAACTGTGCCCGCCTGAAGCCGAAGGGCAAGGACAAGTTTGCACCAAACGGGGCTGTTGCTTGAAAATCGGGTGACTTACTGCCATATTTATGTCAGTAAGGCCCAAGGCTGCCAAAGGATTGCGCAGATGCCCCGCTCGGATCGTTTGTTTGACCTGATCCAGATTCTGCGCGACGGGCGGTTGCACCGCGCGGCGGATTTGGCGGGGGATTTGGGGGTTTCGGTGCGCTCGATCTGGCGGGATATGGCGATGCTGGCGGCTTCGGGGATGCCGATAGAGGGCGAGCGCGGGGTGGGCTACATCCTGCGCCAGCCGATCACCTTGCCACCGATGATGCTGCAACCGGCCGAATTGGTGGCGCTGCGCTTGGGCGTGCGGCTGGTGGCCGAGGGGGCAGACCCCGGCCTTGCCGCCGCTGCGCGCAGCTTGGCGGGCAAGATTGCCACCGTGGCCCCTGCCCCGCGCGATGCGGGCGTGGGCGAGGATCTGTTCGCCCCCGCAGCCCCCACCCCGCTGCGCGCCAGCCCGCATGTGCCTTTGCTGCGCAAAGCCATTCGTCAAAGCGAACGCCTAACTTTGGCAGTGCTGGACAGCGCAGGCCAATTGACCCAGCGCGACATAAGACCCTTGGCCTTGGCGCTAAGCGGGGACACATGGGTCTTGGGCGCGTGGTGTGACACCAAGGCGGGCTTTGCGACCTTTGGGCTGGACCGCTTGCTGGATATCGTGCCGCGCGGCGAGGTCTTTGCGCGCGAGGCGGGCAAGCGGCTGGCCGATTATCGTAAATGGCAGGCGCAGAGCGCGGGGCCAGCGGTGGAGTTGGATATTTAAGCAAGTATGAAAGGGCAAGGCGGGGGTCTTGTCGGCTTAGCCTGCAAAGACAAAGCAGCGGTCGCGGCGGATCATCAGCCACAATGGCGTGCCCACTTTGGGCAGAAACACGCCGGGAACGGCGGCGGTGAGCGCAGAGCCGTCAAAATCCATCTTGAATTCGACAAGGCTTTCGTAGCCCAAAAACCGCGCGCGGGTGACGATGCCGCGCGCGGCGGTGCCGTCTTGCGGTGTGGGGTTGGGGCCGCGTCCGGCGCGGTCAAAGTCGATCTTCAGATGCTGCGGGCGGATGACGATATGGACAGGCGTGCCGTCGGCATGGCCGGGGGTGAGAAACACCCCAAAGGGTGTTTGGGTCAGCGCCCCGCGCGAGGTGCCTGCGATGACATTGACATCACTGAAGAAGGCCGCAGCGGCACGGTCGATCGGGGCATTGTACAGATTATAGGGCGCACCTTTTTGCACGATCAAACCGGCCCGCATCAGCGCGATTTCATCGGCCATGCGCATGGCCTCATTCGGTTCGTGGGTGACCAGCAGAACGGCGGCCCCTTCGTCTTTCAGCAGGTCGAGTGTGGCGTCGCGGATGCCGTCGCGCAACCGGTTATCAAGGCCCGAGAAAGGTTCATCCATCAGCATCACGCGCGGGCGCGGCGCAAGAGCGCGGGCGAGGGCCACGCGCTGTTGCTCGCCCCCCGACAACTGGTGGGGGTGTTTGTCGCCAAAGCCTGACAGGTTCACCTTTTCCAGCAAGGCATCCACCCGCGCCATGCGCTGTGTCCCATCGCGGCGCAGGCCAAAGGCGATGTTGCCGGCCACGGTGAGATGCGGAAACAGGGCGAAATCCTGAAACATCAGACCCACGCCGCGCGCCTCGGGCGGGGTGTGGGTGGTGGGGCCAAAGACTTCGGCCCCGTCGATCAGGATGCGGCCTTGATCGGGTGTTTCCACCCCCGCTATCATCCGCAGCGTGGTGGATTTACCGCACCCCGAGGGCCCCAGCAGGCACGTCACCTGCCCCGCCTCCACCACCAGCGACAGGTCAGACACCACGCGCACCCCGCCATAAGAGCGCGAGAGCGATTGCACGACAAGGCGCGGGGCATCCGGACGGGGCTTGGACAAGGTCAATTCCCTAGTGTTTTCATCAGAAAAAACCCAATAGCAGCCGATCCGCCCTGCTGCAAGACTAGCGCGCCAAGACCAGTTCCGCCATCAACCCGCCCAGATCGCCACTTTGGCCCAAGCGCAGCACCCCGCCGTGCGAGCGCGCAATATCCGCCGCAATCGACAGGCCCAGCCCCACCCCGCCGCCGTGGTTGGGATCACGCGCCGCATCAAGGCGGGTAAAGGGGCGCAGCGCCTCTTCGCGGCGGTCGGCGGGGATGCCGGGGCCGTCATCTTCGATGACAAAGCGCAGCGACTTTTCGGTGAGGGTGTAAGACAGCAGCACTTGGGTGCCAAAGCGCAGAGCGTTGGCGATCAGATTGTCCAATGCGCGGGTGACAGCCTGCGGGCGGATGCGCACTTGGCCTTGGCCTTCGCACAGGCCCAAGGACAAGACCTGCCCGCTGCGCGCCATTTTGGCCGCGATTTGGGCGACAAGATCCGCCGGATCGACCAGAGCCGCCTCTTCTTGCGCATCGCCGCGCGCAAAGGCTAGAAATTCATCGACCAAGCGCTGCATGTCTTGCACATCGTCCAAAAGGGCGGCTGTTTCGTCGGTTTCCTCCATCAAGGACAGGCCCAGCTTCATCCGCGTCAGGGGGCCGCGCAGATCGTGGCTGACGCCGGACAGCATCAGCGTGCGCTGCTCGATCTGCCGTTCGATACGGGCGCGCATATCCAAAAAGGCGCGGCCCGCGGCGCGCACTTCGACCGCGCCGCGCGGTTTGTAGGGCAGGTTTTGGCCGCGCCCGAAGGCTTCGGCTGCGACGGCCATGCGGGTGATGGGCACCAGTTGGTTGCGCAAGAAGGCAAAGGCCACCGCCGTCATCACAATCGAGGCCAGCGCCATGATCACCAACAACTGGTGCGGATTGCTGGCCGAGACGCGCAGGCGCGACATATCCACCCGCATCGGGCCAAAGCGGGTGGCCAACCAAACCTGCAGATTGCGCGGATCGGTCTTCAGATCCACCGCCAAGACCTGTGGCAGAGCGTTGCGCAAAACAGTGCTCACCTCGCGGCCCGACAGGTCCCAAAAATCGCGCGCATCGGTGGCGGGGGGGCTTTGGCGGCTGGGCAGGGTGACATCCATCCGCAAGCCCGCACCCAAAGCATCGGCGCGCATTTGTGCCATGGGCAGGTCATCACCCGCCTGCACTTGGGCAAGCAGCACGCCAATCTCTAGCGCTGCATTGCGCGACATCTGCCGCGTGACGCCATCGAAATGGCGCTGAATGAAGATGACCGAGACCACGATCTGCACGAAGACCACGGGCAGGATCAAGATCAGCGCGGCGCGTCCATAAACGCTGCGCGGAAGATAAGATTTCAAGTGTATGGCCATGGGCGCAGATTACCCGCGCCGAACCGCGCTTGCAAAGCCCCATTTCGTCCGGCGATAGGGTCTTGAGCCTGCCTTGCAGAGCGGCAATGCTAGGGCCAGCTCGCAAGATTGGGAAAAACAATGCCCCTGCCCCGCGTCCCCCCTCCGCTCGTCGCCTTGCGTGCCAATAACCCCGGGCCCTTTACCGGGCTTGGGACGAATACCTATCTTTTGGGCGATCATGCCAAGACCATCGTGGATCCCGGCCCCGATGATCCGGCCCATCTGGCCGCGATCATGGATGCCTTGGGCGGCCAGCGCGTTGCGGCGATTGTGGTCACCCATGCCCATCTTGACCATAGCGCGCTTGCCCCGCGCTTGGCGCGCCTGACAGGGGCGCAGATCTTGGCCTTTGGCGATGCCCGTGCCGGTATGACAGACCAGATGCGCAGGCTTGAGGACGAAGGCGTCGCAGGCACCGAAGGCCGCGATAGCGCCTTTGCCCCCGACCTTTGCCTGCAAGATGGCCAGATCCTGCACCTTGGCGGGTTAGAGATCGAGGTGATCCATACCCCCGGCCATATGAGCAACCATATCTGTCTGGCCTTGGGCGATACGCTTTTGTCGGGCGATCATGTGATGGGGTGGTCGACCTCGCTGGTATCGCCGCCGGATGGGGATATGGCGGCCTATATGGGCTCGCTGCACAAACTGGCCCAGCGGCGCTGGGAGCGGTTTTGGCCCGGGCACGGCGACCCCGTCCAAGACCCCGCTGCAAGGTTGGCCGCCTTGATCAGCCACAGGCAGGGGCGCGAGGCGGCGGTGCTGGCGGGTCTTGGCGCAGGCCCGGCCACGGCGGCGCAGCTGACAGCCCTGATCTACACCGATCTTGCCCCCGCCTTGCACGGGGCCGCATCGCGCAACGTTCTGGCGCATCTGATCGACCTGACCGCGCGTACGCAAGTGACACGCCTTGGGATTGGCCCGCTCAGCACCGCCACTTTCGCGCTGGCCTAACCTTGTGCCGTGCTCTTTTCGCAAGCCCGCAGATTTCACGCCATTTCCCCTTGCCGCCCCCAAACACCCTTGCTATAGACCGCGCCATGTTCCGGCGTAGCTCAGCGGTAGAGCAGCTGACTGTTAATCAGCTGGCCGTAGGTTCGATCCCTACCGCCGGAGCCAAATCTTTCAAGGATTTGAAAAAGATAGGGCGCGTCGCCAGATGCGCCCTTCTTGGTCTGGGCTGCTTAAGCGGGCGCTTCAGGCCAGGGCTGGCGCATGCGGGGCGCGGGCCCAGAAGCGGGCCATCAGGCTGGTCGAGGCAAACAGCAATCCGATGCACAGGCCCAGCCAAATGCCCTCGGCCCCATAGCCAAGCTGAAAGCCCAAAATCACGCTGGCCGGAATGCCCACGCCCCAATAGCTAAAGGCCGCAGCCCACATCGGCACGCGCGTGTCGCGAATGGCGCGCAACAAACCCAGCGCCATGACCTGCATCGCATCGCCCAATTGAAACAGCGCGGCGAGCGCCAAAAGGCGGGTGCCAAGGGCCAGAATTTGCGGCGATTCCGGCTTGGTTGTGTCCAAGAACAGCGCGATGATCGCAACAGGCAGGCTAAGAAACAGCGCGATCCCGATCACGCACAGCCCCAAAGAAAGACCGATCGCGGCAATGGCAATCTGGCGCAACGCGCGCACATCCCCCGCCCCCGAGGCGCGGCCCACCAAAACAGTCGCGGCATTGGACAGGCCCAGATGCACCATAAAAGCCAAGGCCGCTACCTGCATGGCAATGCCGTGCGCAGCCAGCGCCACCGTGCCGACCCAGCCCATCATCAAGGTCGCCCCCGCAAAAAGCCCGGTTTCGGCCAGCCCCGTCACGCCAATCGGCCAGCCCAGACGAAAAACCCGGCCCAAAGCCGCTTGGTCCAGCCGCCAGAACCGGGTGAAAAGGCCAAAGCGCTTCAAACCCGGGGCAAATTGCGCATAGACCGCCAGAATGGCGAAGGTGATCCATTGCACGCTCAACGTGGCCAGCGCCGCCCCGCGCACGCCCAGCTCTGGCGCGCGCCAATGGCCAAAGATCAGCATCCATCCCAAGGCGAGGTTGACCAGCACCGCCGCCAAAGTGACCCAAAGCACCACTTGCGTGCGCCCCAGGGCCGATAAATAGGATTTAAGCGCCATGACCAACAGCGCCGGCACCATGCCCAAACCTACAATGCGCAAAAAGTTCTGGGCGAGGCGGGCGACCTCGCTTTCTTGCCCCAAGGCCAAAAGCCATGCGCCCGAGGTCCAGAAAACCGGATAAATCCCAAGGCCAAAGCCCAGCGACAGCCAAAGCGCCATGCGCGCGTCGCGGCGCACTTCGGTCTGGTCGCCCTTGCCGACGGCGACGGCAACCAAGGGCATCAAAGCTTGGGCAAAGCCGGACCCCAAGATAAACACGATGAAAAAGCACGACCCCGCCAAGGTGACAGCCGCAAGCTCTGTCACCCCATAGCGCCCCATCAAGACCGTGTCGGTCACATGCAGCAACATGCCCGCCAGATGCGAGCCAATCAGCGGCAGCCCCAGCGCAAAGATCGCGCGGGTGTGAGAGAGGTAGGGTTTGGTCATGCGTACTTTTACCTGCTCAGACCAAAACCAGCAAGCCCGCACCCGCAGCCAAAAGCTGCGGGTTTCACACCCCCGCACCCGCTGCAAAAGCGGGGGTTTCACACCCCCGCACCCGCTGCAAGAGCGGGGGTTTCACACCCCCGCACCCCCGTGGAGTATTTGCGCCAAGATGAAAGGGGGGGGTTAATGCATCGCGCGGCGGATGCGCCGAACGGCGAACCAGACGGCAAAGACCACGATCGGCGTTAGAATGGCCATGGCGAGGGGCTTTTGCATGCCGATCGCTTCTGCCGCCGGAGCCGCAAGATAGGCGGCAAGGCTGACCGCATAGTAGCTGATCGCCACCACCGACAGCCCTTCGACCGTGTGTTGCAGGCGCAAGGCAAGATCGGCGCGGCGGTCCATCGAGGCCAGCAGCATCTGGTTTTGCGCCGAGCGTTCAACATCGACCCTTGTGCGCAACAATTCGGCTGCCCGTTGGGCGCGTTCGGCCATGGAATGCAGGCGAGCTTGGGTCGAGGTGACGGTCCGCATTGCGGGATCGTAGCGGCGCATCATGAATTCGGCGAAGGTTTGCCGGCCGGTCAGGCGCTCTTCGCGCAGGGCGGTGATGCGTTGGGTGACGATCGCCTCGTAGGCTTTGGTGGCCCCAAAACGGAAGGAGCTTTGCATCGCCAGGCTTTCCAGTTCCGAAGCGATGGCCAAAAGGTCGTGCAAAGCGTCTTCGGCGGGGCGGTTTTGCCCATCTAGACCGGTGACCAAATCCGAAAGGCGCGGGTCAAGCGTGTTGAGGATGCCCGTCACCTCGCGCGCTTTGATCAGGCCCAGCATCGACATGGCGCGGTAGGTTTCAATCTCGCACAGGCGCTGGACGATCCGGCCCACACGGCGCGCACCGGTATCGGGGCGCACAAAGACCGCAAAGCGCATATTGCCATCAGGATCGATGCGAAAATCGCCCGCCACCACGGCGGCACCATCGACCACCCGCGCCACCGCCAGACTTTCGGCGACAAACCACGATTCCAGCTTGGTCATCATCGCCTCATCCGTCCCCGGATGCTCTTCGATCCGGATCAGGACGGAAGCCGCCACCCGCCCGGCCGCCTTATCGCGCCACTCTGGCGAAAAGCTGGACGAATCAGTTGGGTCAAAGGGCCGCGCCGACAGGCCGGGGGTGAAGGCGGTGTAGGTCACAAATTCGGTATGGCTTTCCCATTTCAGCTCTGACCGGCCAATGGGGCCGGAAAAATGCGTGGCATTGGGCTGGGGATGCGACGAGCCATGCCGATCCAGCAGCGCCAGAAGATGGGCGCGGTCGCGGGATTTGTCGCGGGCGGCACCGTCTTCCTCCATCAAGGCGATGAAAGCGGCGGTCGAGGGCACGCTGAGCACCGGAAAGGGCCTTGCGTGCAATTCGTTGACAAGGGTGTAGCGCAGCGGATGATCGGTCACGGGGGCGGCTTTCTGGTTTTACCGCCTATACTTAGACGGCCTTAGCGCTTGGTAAAGGCGGCACATGCACCGCGCTGCGATATACTTTGGTCAACTGACAGAGTTCTTTCAAGCCAAACGCCCCGCAGGCAGGCTGCGGGGCGCTGAATATGGCAGCAATAGCCCGCCGACTTTAGGCGATCAAGGGCAGCAACGCATCCAAGCTTTTCTTGGCGTCACCGTAGAACATCCGGGTGTTTTCTTTAAAGAACAACGGGTTCTCGATGCCCGAATAGCCCGTACCCTGCCCGCGCTTGGAGACAATCACCATCTTGGCCTTCCAGCATTCCAGCACCGGCATGCCTGCGATGGGAGAGTTGGGGTCGTCTTGTGCCGCAGGGTTCACGATGTCGTTCGAGCCGATCACGATGGCCACATCGGTCGAGGGGAAGTCATCGTTGATCTCGTCCATCTCGAGCACGATGTCGTAGGGCACCTTGGCCTCGGCCAGAAGCACGTTCATGTGGCCCGGCAGGCGGCCTGCCACAGGGTGGATGGCAAAGCGCACCGTCTTGCCGCGCGCGCGCAGCTTGCGGGTCAGTTCTGACACGGCTTGTTGGGCTTGCGCCACGGCCATGCCGTAGCCCGGAATGATGATGACCGAATCGGCATCGTTCAAGGCTGCGGCCACCCCGTCGGTATCAATCGCCACCTGCTCGCCCGTGATCTCCATCGCAGGCCCAGAGGCCCCACCGAAACCGCCCAAGATCACGCTCAGGAACTGGCGGTTCATCGCCTTGCACATGATGTAAGACAGAATCGCCCCAGAAGAGCCCACCAAGGCCCCCGTCACGATCAGCAAGTCATTGCCCAGCAAAAAGCCCGTCGCCGCCGCCGCCCAACCGGAATAGCTGTTGAGCATCGACACCACCACCGGCATATCCGCCCCGCCGATCGCCATGACCAAATGCGCGCCGATCACGAAAGCGATGATCAGCATGGCATAGAGCGTCCAAGCGCCGGCATGGTTCATATACAGCGCCATCAACACCAGACAGGCCAGCGCCATCGCCGCGTTGAACACATGGCGGCCCGGCAAGATCAGGGCCTTGCCGCTGATCCGCCCCGCCAGCTTGCCGTAAGCGATGACCGAGCCGGTGAAGGTGACAGCGCCGATGAACACGCCCAAGAAAATCTCGGCCTGATGGATGATCTGCTCGGCCCCTTCCAACTGGTGCGGCCCAAGGTCAGAGTTCAACCCGATCAGCACCGCCGCCATACCGACAAAGGAATGCAAGGCCGCCACAAGTTCGGGCATGCCCGTCATCTCAACCCGCTGCGCCAGAACCAGCCCGATGCCAGCGCCCACCACCAAAGCCCCGATCAAATAGCCCGAGACCGGCACCCCCGGCCCCGTGATCGTAGCCACAATCGCGACAGCCATGCCGACAATGCCGTACCAGACCGCGCGTTTCGCACTTTCCTGCCCCGACAGGCCGCCAAGGGCCAGAATGAACAAAACCGACGAGGCGATGTAAGCCGCCGTTTGAATACCAAATGACATCTACCCGCCCCCTTACGACTTTTGGAACATTTGCAACATGCGGCGGGTGACCATAAAGCCCCCCACGATGTTGATCGTGGCAATCAAGATCGCAATGGCCGACAGGATCTGGATCAGCATCGACCCTTCGCCAATCTGCAACAAAGCCCCCAGAACGATGATGCCCGACACCGCATTGGTAATGGCCATCAAAGGCGTGTGCAGGCTGTGGCTGACGCCCCAGATGACCTGAAAGCCGATGAACACCGCCAGCACAAACACGATAAAGTGGCCCATGAACGCCGCAGGGGCATAAGCCCCGATCAGCGCCATCACGATGCCGCCGACGATCAGCAAGGTCACTTGGCTGCGGCTTTGCGCTTTGAACGCTGCCGTTTCAGCGGCACGCTTTTCTTCGGGCGTCAGTTCCTTGGCCTTTTCTTTGGGCTTTTGGGCGGCAATCGCGGCAATTTTCGGCGGTGGTGGTGGCCAAGTGATGGCACCATCCTTGGCGACTGTGGCCCCGCGGATCACATCGTCGTCCATATTATGCACAATCACGCCGTCTTTTTTGGGCGTCAGGTCGGTCAGCATATGGCGGATGTTGGTCGAATACAGGGTCGAGGCTTGCGCTGCCATGCGGCTGGGGAAATCGGTATAGCCGACCACCGTCACGCCATTGGGGCTGAGGATCTTTTCATCCATCACCGTCAGATCGCAGTTGCCGCCACGCTCGGCGGCAAGGTCAACGATCACCGATCCGGGCTTCATCATCGCCACCATATCGGCCGTCCACAGCTTGGGTGCGGGGCGGCCAGGGATCAGGGCGGTTGTGATGACGATATCCATCTCGGGCGCAAGGTCGCGGAATTTCTTCAGCTGCGCTTCGCGGAATTCCGGCGATGAGGGGGCGGCATAGCCCCCCGTTGCAGCCCCGTCTGTCTGGCTTTCGGCAAAGTCGAGGAAGACAAAATTCGCCCCCATCGATTCGATCTGCTCGGCCACTTCGGGGCGCACGTCAAAGGCATGCACAATGGCCCCCAAGGACACCGACGTGCCCGTGGCGGCCAAACCTGCCACCCCTGCGCCGACGATCAGCACCTTGGCGGGGGGCACTTTGCCTGCCGCTGTCACCTGACCGGTGAAAAAGCGGCCAAAGTTCGACCCCGCCTCGATCACAGCGCGGTAGCCTGCGATATTGGCCATCGACGACAGCGCGTCCATCTTCTGCGCGCGCGAGATGCGCGGCACCATGTCCATCGCGACGGCGGTCGCACCGCGTGCTTTGACGGCTTCGAGCAGTTCGGGGTTCTGGGCGGGCCAGAAAAAGCTGATCAGGGTTTGACCGGCACGCAGGGCCTGCGCCTCGGCCATTTCGGGGCCGCGCACTTTGACCAGCACATCCGCCGCAGCCACCACCGCCGCCGCATCGGGCAGCACCTGCACGCCGGCTTGGGCGTAAAGCGCATCCGAAAAGCCGGCTTTCACCCCTGCCCCCGATTGCACCACACAGACATGCCCCAATTTCCCCAATTGCAAAGCCGACTCCGGCGTCATCGCCACGCGATTCTCGCCCGGAAAAACCTCTGCCAATGCCCCTATCTTCACGCGCACTCTCCCTTTCTCGTCAGCCCGGACCAAGGGGCTGCTGCCGCACTGCGGCAATCGAAGCGGAAGGTGCTGCAATCTGGTCCGACATACCAGCGCAAATTTCGCATTTTAGGGGCAAAACGTCGGATTTTAGCGCAGAATACCTTGGTATACCACAAAAATTCGGGTTTTTGGGAATTTTAAACTTAAAGCAACCCCCTGTTCCGCCCCGCTGCAATCTGCGCTACTCTGTGGCAAAGGGAGATACCGATGACCACCGATTTCACCGCCACCAAACGCCAGTTCCACCTGCCCGAAGGGCTGATCTATCTGGATGGCAACTCGCTTGGCCCCCTGCCCAGGACCGCCGCCGCCCGCGTGGCGCAGGCGATCACCGGCGAATGGGGCGAATTGCTGATCCGCGGGTGGAACAAGGCCGGATGGATGGACCAGCCCACCAAGGTCGGCGACCGCGTGGCCCGTTTGATCGGGGCAGAGGCGGGGCATGTGGTGATGGGCGACACCTTGTCGATCAAGGTCTATCAAGCGCTGGCCTCGGCATTGCAACTTGCGCCCCAGCGGCGGGTGATCTTGTCGGACACGGGCAATTTCCCGTCTGATTTGTATATGGCGCAGGGCTTGGCCCAAACCTTGGGCGCAGACTACCGCCTGAAAACCGTAGCCCCCGAAGAGGTGCTAGGGGCGATTGATGACACCGTGGCGGTGGTGATGATCACCGAGGTTGATTACCGCAGCGGGCGGCGGCATGACATGGCGGCCTTGTCGGCGCGGGCGCATGACGTGGGGGCCTTGATCATCTGGGATCTGGCCCATTCGGCGGGGGCCTTTCCGCTAAAGGTCGCCAAAGATGGCGCGGATTTTGCGGTGGGGTGCAGCTATAAATACCTCAACTCTGGCCCCGGTGGTCCGGCGTTTATCTATGTGGCCCCGCGCCATGCCGACCGCGTGCAACCTGCCCTGTCGGGCTGGCTGGGCCATGACGCGCCCTTTGCCTTTGACCCCGATTACCGCCCCGCACCGGGGGTCGAGCGGATGCGCGTGGGCACCCCGCCGGTTTTGCAATTGGCGGCGTTGGAAGCGGCGTTGGATATCTGGGACAGCGTTGATCTGCACGATCTGCGCGCCGCCTGCCTGTCGCTGGGCGACCGCTTTATTGCGGGCGTGGAAGCCGCCTGCCCGACCTTGCGCCTTGTCACACCGCGCGCCCATGACCAGCGCGGCTCGCAGATCAGCTTTGCCCATCCCGAGGGCTACGCCATCATGCAGGCCCTGATCGCCCAAGGGGTGATCGGCGACTTCCGCGCCCCCGACATTTTGCGCTTTGGCATCACGCCCTTGTTCATCGGGGAAGCGGAAATTGACGGCGCGGTCAAAGCGCTATCGCAGATCATGGCCAGCGGATCATGGGACAGGCCCGAATTCAAAGCGCGGGCTAAGGTGACATGACCACACCCGCATCCCCGCTGTGCCGCCCCGCAGGCTGGGTGGCCGCATGGCGGCGTATTGGCGCGTTTTCGGTATTGGATAGGGCAAGCGCGGCCTGATCCGCCGCCCTTTCCCCCTACCGGAGACGACCATGACCTATGATCCCGCAGCCGACGGCGCGCAGATGTCTTTTGACGGCCGCATGTCTTACGGCGACTATCTGCGCATCGACACAATCTTGGGCGCGCAAAGCCCTTTAAGCGCCGCACATGACGAGCTGTTGTTCATCATCCAGCACCAGACCTCCGAACTGTGGATGAAACTGGCCCTGCACGAGTTAGACGCCGCCCGCCAGATGATCGCCGCCGCCCGCGCGCGTGAGGCGTTCAAGATCCTCGCCCGAATCGCGCGGATCTTCGAGCAGCTCAACAACGCATGGGATGTGCTGCGCACGATGACGCCGTCCGATTATTCAACCTTTCGCGATGATTTGGGCCAGTCGTCGGGCTTTCAATCGTGGCAGTATCGGCTGATCGAATATGCGGTCGGCAACCGCAATCTGGCCATGCTGCGCCCCCATGCCCACCGGCCCGATATCTTGGCCAAGCTGGAAGCCGAACTGGCCCGCCCCACACTGTATGACGAAGCCCTGCGCCATGTCGCCCGCGCGGGCCTGAATGTGCCGCAAGCGGTGTTAAATCGCGATTTGCGCCAGCCTTGGGCCTTTGATGCCGGCGTTCTGGCCATGTGGCAGCAAGTCTACCGCGACCCCGCCCAGCATTGGGAGGCCTATGAGCTGGCCGAAAAGCTGGTCGATTTCGAAGACTTCTTCCGCCGCTGGCGCTTTAACCACTTAACCACCGTCACACGGGTGATCGGGATGAAGCGCGGCACCGGGGGCACCTCGGGCGGGAGTTACCTGAAACGGATGCTTGAGGTGGAATTGTTTCCAGAGCTTTGGCAAGTGCGCACCACGCTTTAGCGGGCGCGTTAAGCAATTCTTCAGGATTTGGTTGCACGGCTGGGGCGTTGGGTTAAAAAGACCTTAATTTCAACACGAGATTTGAGGCCTTTGATGACCACCTACCTGATTGTTAATGCCATAACATGGATCGGCCTGACACATTTTGATAACGACGATGCCTTGATCATCACGCAAGCGGGGGCTTTGGTGATGCCCACAACGTCCATGTCAGACCTGGGTTTGGACTCCGCCACCACGATCAGCTTTGCCGGATATGTCGCCCTGCACAGCCTTGAGGTGGATGGAAAGGCAAGCTTTTCCATCACAGCCACGGGGCAGTTTGTGTCCACAACACAGGGCGCGGCAATCGGGTTGAGCGGGGCGCGTCTGGACATGGCGGGGCAGATCACAGCCACCGAAGGCACAGCGGTGGCCGCCTTTGGCAACGGTTCTAAAATCAACAACGCCGGGCGAATCGCCGGAGAGATCGGGCTGGATTTGGGGGGAACCGGGGCAAGGCTGGGCAATATGGGGCTGGTTGATGGCCGCTCGATCGGGGTTTTGGTCACAGGCGACGGCGGTGTGGTGCGCAATTCTGGCACCGTCGCGGGGGATGAGGCGGCGGTGAAGATCACTGGCGATGGCAGCTTTGCCTTGATGAATGCAGGGCTGCTGCAGGGCGACATCCTGTCAACCGGCGACAGTCGCGATCTTGTGCGCAACACGGGCACGATTGTGGGCGATGTGCACCTTGGCGCAGGCCATGACAGCTACAGCGGCGGGCGGCTGCAGGGCGATCTTGATATGGGATCAGGCGATGACCGGGTGGACGCGCGCGGATTTGCGGTGTCTGGCGTGATCTTTGATTCGGATGGCGCAGATACCTATCTGGTGGATAATGGCCGAACCCGCATCATCGATACGGGCGCGGGCTCTGACACGGTGCTGGCTTGGTGCAGCTTTGCGCTGGCAGATGGGCTGGAAGTGCTGATTCTGCGCGGGTTCAACGATCTTAACGGCTTTGGCACGGCAGAGGGGAACACGCTGATCGGCAACTTTGGCGACAACCGGTTGCTGGGCGGCGGCGGGGCCGACCAATTGAGCGGCGGCGACGGCGATGATGTGTTGCGCGGTGGCGCGGGCAATGACACTTTGAACGGCGATGCAGGTTCTGACCGTTTGACAGGGGGCGCGGGCGCTGACCGCTTTATATTTGCCGACCTATCAGATCTTGACACTTTGGCCGCCAGCACCGACACGATCACCGATTTCACCCGGGGCGCGGATCGGATCGACCTGTCAGGCATCGACGCGAATACCACGACTGCCGCCGCATCGGACCCCTTTGTCTTTATCGGCACCGAGGCCTTTGGCCACGCGGCAGGACAGGTGCGCTATGTCGTCACACCAAACCAAACACAGGTCGAGCTTGACGTGAACGGCGATGGCGTGGCGGATGCCATTGTCATGCTGAACCGGGCCATTGCCCTGACCGGCAATGACTTTATCCTGTAAAGTCATTGCCGTATCAGGCAATGTCACCCCAAAGGCTGTGCGCGCTCGACCAGCCTGGCAAAAAACGATGCGCCGACCGGGGCCGCCTCGTCGTTGAAATCATAGGCGGGGTGGTGCAGGCCCGCGCCGGGGCCGGTGCCCAAGAACAGATAGGCCCCGGGGCGTTTTTCCAGCATATAGGAAAAATCCTCGGACCCCATTTCGCGGTTGGAATTTCCATGGGCACCATCGGGGCCAGCAATCTCGGCGGCGACTTCGGTGGCAAAGGCGGCGTTTTCGGGGGTGTTGATCGTGGCGGGATAACCCCAGTCATAGTCGATGCGCGCGGTGACGTTGTAGGCTGCGGCATGACCTTCCACGATTTCGTGGAAGCGCTTTTTCAGCAAAGCGCGCACATCGGGTTTGAAACTGCGGATCGTGGCGCAGAAAATCGCCTCTTCGGGGATGATGTTGGAGGCGGTGCCGGTGTGAATTTGCGTCACCGAAATCACCGCCTCGTCCAGCGCATAGACATTGCGCGGGATGATGGTTTGAATGGCCCCGACCATGCCCACAACCGCCACGACCGGATCGACACATTCATGCGGATTGGCCCCGTGACCGCCCTTGCCGGTGATATAAACAAAGGCCGTGTCAACCGAAGCCATCAAGGCCCCCGGCGTGGTGAAGAACTCGCCAAAGGGCAGGTTGGGCGCGTTGTGGATGCCGTAAACTTGGGCGATCTGGAAGCGGTCCATGATGCCCTCTTGCACCATGACTTGGCCGCCTGCCCCGTCTTCTTCGGCCGGCTGAAAGATCAGCGCGACACGGCCGGCAAAGCGGCGGGTTTCGGCCAGATATTTCGCCGCCCCCAAAAGCATGGTGACATGGCCATCATGCCCGCAGGCATGCATCTTGCCCGCAATGGTCGAGGCATAGTCGGCCCCCGTGACTTCCACAATCGGCAGCGCATCCATATCGGCGCGCAGCCCGATGGTGGGGCCTGCGGCAGAACCGTTGATGATAGCCACAAGTCCGGTTTGGGCGATGCCGGTGTGCACCTCGTCCACCCCAATCTCGCGCAGTCTTTCGACGATGAAGGCGGCGGTGGTCACACAATCGAAGGAAAGTTCCGGATGGCGGTGCAGATGCTGACGCCAGCCCTTCATTTCCGGCGCATAAGCGGCGATACGGTTTAGAACGGGCATGAGGGTCTCCTTTGCTTGTCTTTTGATCAAACCTGAAAACGAAGGGATCGGCAATGGCCCTGACCTGTGATGACGTGGTGCGCGACCCGAATGGCGGAATTGAGCGCTTGCGTGAAATTATGCGGCGCTTGCGTGACCGCACCACGGGCTGCCCTTGGGATATTGACCAAACCTTTGCCACCATCGCGCCCTATACGATCGAAGAGGCGCATGAGGTGGCCGATGCGATCGAACGGCAGGCGTGGGACGAGTTGCCCTCCGAACTGGGCGACTTGTTGCTGCAAGTGGTGTTTCACGCCCAGATGGCCGAAGAGGCGGGGATGTTCGGATTTGACGATGTCGCCCGCGCGATATCCGACAAGATGGTGGCGCGGCATCCGCATGTTTTCGGGGCCGAAAGCCGCGATAAGTCTGCCGCGCAGCAAACCTTGGATTGGGAAAAGATCAAAGCGGCCGAACGGGGCAGCGCGCGGGTGCTGGACGGCGTGGCCCTTGGCCTGCCGGCCCTGACCCGCGCGGTGAAGCTGCAAAAACGCGCCGCGCGGGTGGGGTTTGACTGGCCCACGACCGACGAGGTGTTGGACAAGTTGCGCGAGGAGATGGCCGAACTGGTCGAAGCCCGCGACAGTTTGACTGAGGTGGAAGTTGTGGAAGAGATGGGGGATTTGCTGTTTGTGATGGCCAATCTGGCCCGTCATATGGGGGTTGACCCTGAGGCCGCGCTGCGCGGGGCCAATGCCAAATTCCAGCGCCGGTTTGGCAAGATTGAAGATTGGCTGGCGGAAGATGGCAAAACGCCCGCGCATTCAGATCTGGCGGAGATGGATGCGCTGTGGAACCGCGCGCGGGCCGAGGACAAGCTGAAAAAATCAGACTAAGAAAAGTTTTCTGCGAAAACTTTGGATCGCAAATTTTCTGCGAAAATTTGTCTTGATAAGTTTTCGCAGAAAACTTGTGGCGGGCGAGAACCGCACAAGAAAGTGTTTTTGTCAGCTATTGACCTGCGGGGCCTTTCGCCGTCACTATCAGGCAATACCTGACAAAAGGACTCAACCATGTCGCGCCTGTTTTTGATCGCCATGCTCATCGCCAGTCCCGCACTGGCGGACGAGGTGAACATCTACTCCCACCGCCAGCCTGAGTTGATCCAGCCCCTGCTAGACCAATTCACGGCGGAAACCGGCATTGATGTGAATGTTGCTTTTGTGGACAAAGGCATGGCCGAACGGCTGAAGGCCGAGGGCAGCCGATCTCCGGCGGATTTGGTCTTGACGGTGGATATCGGGCGCATGGTCGAACTGGTCGACGCCGATGTGCTGCAACCGGTCGAGGATGCGGTGCTGGACAGCAATATCCCCGCCGAATACCGCGACCCTGCCCATCTGTGGTTTGGGCTGACCACCCGCTCGCGTGTGGTCTATGCCAGTGCCGACCGCGTCAAACCGGGTGAGATTACCACCTATGAAGACTTGGTGAACCCCAAGTGGAAGGGGCGGCTGTGCATGCGCTCGGGCCTTGCCGATTACAACGTGGCCCTGACCGCCGCCTATTTGCTGCACCACGGGGCCGATGCGACCAAGCTCTGGCTGGAAGGGTTGAAAGCCAATCTGGCGCATAAGCCGCAAGGGGTGGACCGCGATCAGGTGAAATCAATCTGGTCGGGCGAATGTGACATTGCCTTGGGCAACACCTATTACATCGGCCAGATGCTGAATGATGACAGTGAGAAAGACTATGCGGCGGCGGTGCGGATCGACTTTGCGGTGTTTGAAGGCGACGGCAGCCATATGAACATCTCGGGCATTGCCCTCACCAAGGCGGCACCGAACAAGGCGGCGGCGTTGAAACTGATGGAATGGCTGTCTTCGGACGAGGCGCAGAAAATCTATGCCGAAACCAACCACGAATTTCCGGTAAAGCCCGGCGTAGCACGGTCTGCCTTGGTGCAAAGCTGGGGGCCGTTTACGCCGGACAGCTTGCCCTTGGCCGATATCGCCAAAGCGCGCGGCGATGCGGTCAAGCTGATCGAGGATGTCGATTTCGACGGCTGATCCTTGCCACTCTGGATGGACAAATCATCATAGCCGCTGTTGGATGGGCGGCAAAAGGAGAATTTCATGACCGCCCATCGCCGCAAGATCATTATCGACACCGACCCCGGGCAGGACGATGCCTTTGCCCTGCTTCTGGCGCTGGCCAGCCCTGAACAGCTTGACGTTCTGGGCATCTGCGCGGTCGCAGGCAACGTGCCGCTGACTTGGACCACGCGCAATGCCCGCATCATCTGCGAATTGGCAGGCAAGCCCCAGACCAAGGTCTTTGCGGGCTGTGCGGCCCCCATAAAGCGCAAGCTGGTGACGGCAGAGCATGTGCATGGCAAAACCGGCCTTGACGGGCCGGTGATGGTGGAACCGACCATGGCGCTGCAAGACCAGCATGCGGTGGAGTTCCTGATCGAGACTTTGCGGCGCGAGCCTGCGGGCAGTGTGACGCTGTGCCCCTTGGGGCCTTTGACCAACATCGCCACGGCATTTCTGCAAGCGCCCGACATTGTGGGCCGCGTGCAAGAAATTGTGCTGATGGGCGGGGCCTATTTCGAAGTGGGCAACATCACGCCTGCGGCAGAGTTCAACATTTATGTCGATCCGGACGCTGCGGAGATTGTGTTTAAATCCGGCGTGCCTTTGGTGGTGATGCCGCTGGATGTGACCCATAAGGTTCTGACCACCCGTGCGCGGGTGGAGGCTTTTCGCGCTTTGGGAACGAACGTGGGGCGGGTGGCGGCCGAATGGGCCGATTTCTTTGAGCGTTTCGATATGGCCAAATATGGGTCAGAGGGCGCGCCGCTGCATGACCCTTGCGTGATCGCCTATCTGCTGCAACCTGAGCTCTTTCAGGGCCGCCACATCAATGTGGAAATTGAAACCCACTCGGAGTTGACGCTGGGCATGACGGTGGCCGATTGGTGGGGCGTGACAGACAGGCCTGCCAATGCGCTGTTCATGGGCAGCGTGAATGCCGACGGGTTTTTTGCTTTGCTGACCGAACGCTTGGGGCGGTTATAAAGAAAGGCGGCACGCCAGAGGGGTGCCGCCTTACATCGTGATAAGCTGTTATACTCAGCCCGCCGTTGCGGGCTTTTTCTCTTTTTTGTCGGTATGAACCAGGAAAGGCTTGCCCTTGGGGCCGACAGCCTCTTCATTCACCACCACTTCCGACACATCATCACAGCCCGGCAGTTCGAACATCGTGTCGAGCAGAATATCTTCCATGATCGAGCGCAAGCCGCGCGCGCCGGTTTTGCGTTTGATGGCGCGTTTGGCGATGGCCACCAGCGCATCGGCGGTGAAGGTCAGCTTGACGCCTTCAATCTCTAGCAGGCGTTGGTACTGCTTGACCAAAGCGTTTTTCGGATCGGTCAGGATGGTGACCAAGGCGGCTTCGTCCAGATCGGTCAGGGTCGCAATCACCGGCAGACGGCCGACAAATTCGGGGATCAGGCCGAATTTCAGCAAATCTTCCGGCTCAAGCTCCATGAACAATTCGCCCACGCCGCGCGCATCGGGGTCTTTGACATCGGCACCAAAGCCCATGGCGGTGCCCTTGTTGCGCTGGGCGATGATCTTTTCCAAGCCAGCAAAAGCGCCGCCGCAGATGAACAAGATGTTGGTCGTATCCACCGGCAAAAACTCTTGCTGGGGATGTTTGCGCCCGCCTTGCGGCGGCACCGAGGCAATCGTGCCTTCCATGATCTTCAAAAGCGCTTGCTGCACGCCTTCGCCCGAGACATCGCGGGTGATCGAGGGATTGTCTGACTTGCGGGTGATCTTGTCGACTTCGTCGATATAAACGATGCCGCGCTGGGCGCGCTCGACGTTGTATTCGGATGCCTGCAACAGTTTTAAGATGATGTTTTCAACATCTTCGCCGACATAGCCCGCCTCGGTCAGCGTGGTGGCATCGGCCATGGTGAAGGGCACATCCAAAATCCGCGCCAAGGTTTGTGCCAGAAGCGTTTTGCCGCACCCCGTGGGCCCGATCAGCAGGATGTTGGATTTCGACAGTTCGATGTCAGAATTGCTGGCATGGTTCAGGCGCTTGTAATGGTTGTGCACCGCCACCGACAGCACGCGCTTGGCATGTTCTTGGCCGATCACATAATCATCCAAAACCTTGCAAATGTCGCGCGGGATCGGCACGCCATCACTGGCTTTCAGACCGGTGGTTTTGGTCTCTTCGCGGATAATATCCATGCAAAGCTCGACACATTCATCACAGATGAAGACGGTCGGCCCTGCGATCAGCTTGCGGACCTCGTGCTGGCTTTTGCCACAGAACGAGCAATACAAGGGGTTTTTGCTGTCACTGCTAGAATTGGTCGCCATGGTCGTCCTCTGCCCAGCGCCCCGAAAGGCGTATTTTGGAAGTCTAGGCCAAGGCCCGCGCCGCCACAATCTCAAAGTGTCCCGGGCGGAAAAGCGGCCCGCCCGGGGATGACATCTGCCTGTTACTTGGACGCATCGTCCATCTTGCCGCGCCCTTCGAGGATCTCGTCGATCAGGCCCCAAGCCTTGGCATCTTCGGCCGACATGAAGTTGTCACGCTCTAGCGCGGCTTCGACGACCTCGTAGGGGTTGCCGGTGTGCTTGACGTAAATCTCGTTCAGGCGGCGCTTGAGCTTTTCTGTCTCACGCGCGTGGATCATGATATCGGTCGCCTGCCCCTGATAGCCGCCAGAGGGCTGGTGGACCATCACGCGCGAATTGGGCAGGCTAAAGCGCATGCCCTTTTCGCCCGCTTGCAGCAAAAGCGACCCCATCGAGGCCGCCTGCCCCATCACCATCGTCGACACTTTGGGGCGGATGTACTGCATCGTGTCATAGATCGACAGGCCCGAGGTCACCACGCCACCGGGCGAGTTGATATACATCGAAATTTCTTTTGAAGGGTTCTCGGCCTCAAGAAACAACAGCTGCGCGCAGATCAGCGAGGACATGCCGTCATGCACGGGGCCTGCCAGAAAGATGATCCGTTCTTTTAGAAGGCGCGAGTAGATGTCATAGGCGCGCTCGCCGCGGCTGGTCTGTTCGACGACCATGGGCACAAGGGTGTTCATGTAGGTATCAATCGGGTCGCGCATATCAATCCTGCCTGTTGTCATATCACGGCGTATCGCCAAGGAATTCCTTTTAGTCTTAGTAGGGCGCATCGGGGGCTGCAAGGGCGGGGGCGCAAACTTCCACGTTCGGGTGATATTTGCCGCAAAACATCAAAGAAAGGCTAACAGCCGCGCACGCAGGCCCTTTGGCCGTGTCAGCGGCCAAAGACTTGGGCGGCCAAAGCCACGCGGGCGAGGGCTGTGGCCAGACACAGCGCACCAAAGACCCAAGCGATCGGCGCAAAAAGGCTGGGCCAAAGGCACATGGCACTGAGGGCAGCGATGGTCTCGGCCCCCTCCATCAGGCCGACCGAGAAGTAGAGCGATTTGTCACCGCGCACAGAAGTCTGCATCCCGCGCTTTTCGCCCATGATGGCAAAGGCCAGAAAACTGGCGCCGTTGATGTAAAAGCTGAGCAGCAAAAAGCCTGCGGCCACGGCGGTGTCGGCATCGCGCAGCGCAAAGGCAAAGGGGATCAGCCCGTAAAAGGCGAAATCGGACACAATGTCGAGAAAGCCGCCGAAATCGGTCTTGCCCTTGATCCGCGCAATCGCCCCGTCTAGCCCGTCTGCGATGCGGCTGGCCAAAAGCACGCCCAGCGCCAAGCCCGTCGGGCCACCTGCCGCGATCACCCCAGCCGCCACGCCGCCCAACGCCAAGCCCGCCAGCGTCATCTGATTTGCTGTCCAACCCCGTTGGGCCGCCCAAATTCCGCCTTGGGTCAAAACGGGGTCAATAATCTTGCGCGCGACACCGTCAAACATCTTGGTGCACCCCTTCGTCTTCGCCCCTATCTGTGACTGAGGCGTCGGGGGTCTTCAAGCCTGTTTGTGCGGCTGGCCTCTGGCCATGGTTGCTCAATCCCTCCCCTCTGCGCTAGGCTACGGCATTCGGAGGGCTTTGGGTGAACAGACGGGAATTTGGTGGCTTGGGGCTGGCGGCGGCCTTTTGGGCAGGGCGCGGATGGGCGGGCGATTGGGCGCGGGTGGAGGCTGAGGCCAAGCGGCAAGAAGTTTTTTTCCACGCTTGGGGGGGGGATCCCAAGATCAACGCCTTTATCGCTTGGGTCGGCGATGAAGCCTTTGCGCGGTTTGGGGTTACGCTGACCCATGTAAAACTGGCCGCCACGTCAGATGCCGTGGCACGGGTTCAGGCCGAACAGGCGGCGGGCAAGGTCAGCGGCGGGGCGGTGGATCTGATCTGGATCAACGGCGAAAACTTTGCCGCCATGAAGCGGGCGGGGATGCTGTACGGCCCCTTTGCGCAAAGCCTGCCCAATTGGGCGCTGGTCGACACTGTGGGCAAGCCTGCCACGGTGACCGATTTCACCCAACCCACGCAGGGCTTTGAAAGCCCTTGGGCCATGGCGCAACTGGTGTTTGAACATGACAGCGCCAAGCTGTCTGCACCGCCCAAGTCGATCTTGGCGCTGGCCGATTGGGCCAAGGCCAACCCCGGCCGCTTCACCTATCCCCAGCCGCCCGACTATCTGGGGCTGACCTTTCTCAAACAGGTGCTCTACGCCCTGCTGCCCTATCCGGCGATCTTGCAACACCCTGCCGCCAGCGGCGATCCGGCCTTGGCCGTGCTTTGGGCGTTCCTTGACGCGCTCCACCCGCATCTTTGGCGGCAAGCCAAGGCCTATCCTGCCAACGAAGCCGCCCTTGGCCAGTTGCTGGCCGATGACGAGGTTGACATCTCTTTCGCCTTCAACCCCGGTCGGGCGAGTGCCGAGATTGCGGCGGGCACCCTGCCCGACACCGTTCGCAGCTTTGTCTTGGACGGGGGCACGATCGCCAATGCCTCTTTCGTGGCGATCCCGTTCAACGCCTCTGCCGCCGCGGGGGCGCAGATGGTGGCCAACCTGCTGCTGGACCCTGCCGTGCAGGCGCGTGCCCAAGATGCCAGCGTTTTGGGCTTTCAAACCGTGCTGAACATGGCAGCCCTGACCCCTGTAGACCTAGCTTTGTTCACTGACACCCCGCGCGGCCCCGCCACCCTGACGCCTGCCGAACTGGGCCCGACCCTGCTAGAGCCGCACGCGACGTGGATGACCCAGATCAGCGCCGAATGGAGCGCGCGCTATGGTATTGCCCAATAAGCCCGTATCGTTGGCATGAAGGTAGCCGCCTTGATCTTGCGCGGGTTTTTGGTGGTGCCGGTGGGGATTGGCCTTGGGCTGACCATGGCCCAAGGGGTCAGCCATCTGCCCGAGGTGCTGGCTTGGCCGGGTCTTTTGCGGGCCTGTCTTTTGTCGTTGGGGCCGGGGCTGGCTGCGGCGCTGATCGCTTTGGCGCTGGTGGGGCTGATCTTGGGCGCCGCGCCGCGCAGTCTTGGTCTGCTGGAACGGCTTTTGGCCCCGCTGCTGGCGCTGCCCCATGCGGCGGCGGCTTTGGGGCTGGCTTTTGTGATGGCGCCTTCGGGGTGGGTTGCGCGTGCAATCTCGCCTTGGGCCACGGGCTGGCTGGTGCCGCCGGATGTGATGACGTTGAACGACCCTTGGGGGCTGGCGCTGACCTTGGGGCTGGTGCTGAAAGAAGCGCCGTTCTTGCTGCTGATGGGCTTGGCCGCCCTGACCCCTGCGCTGCGCCAGCGGCAAAGAGTGGCTGCGACTTTGGGCTATGGGCGGGTGATGGGCTTTGCGCTGGTGGTCTGGCCCAGCCTTTATGCCTCCTTGCGCCTGCCCGTGCTGGCGGTGCTGGTTTACGCCATGACCACGGTGGATATGGCGCTTATTCTGGGGCCGAGCCTGCCCTATAGCCTGTCAGCCCAGATCAGCCTTTGGCAAAGTGCGGCAAGCCTGACGCAACAAGACATGGCCGCCGCTGCTGCGCTGGTGCAGGTGGGTTTGGTGGTAGCAGCACTTGGTATGTGGCGCGGGATGGAAGGTTTGGGCGCAGCCCTGCGCCAAAGCGTCACGCTGGCGGGCATGCGTGCGCCTTGGGCCGAGCGCGGGCTTGCGCTGTTGGCCAAGGGGGCAAGCTTGGCGCTGATCGGGGTGCCCGTCTTGGGGCTGGCGGGGTTGGCGCTGTGGTCTGTCGCGGGGCTTTGGCGCTTTCCTCAGGCTTTGCCGTCTGAGCTTACGCTTAACGCTTGGGCAGAGGCGGGGCCTGCTGTCTTGCAAGCCTCAGCAACCAGCGTGGCGCTGGCTTTGGGTGTGACAGCGGCCTCCTTGGGCCTGACACTTTGGGCCCTTCAGGCCGAGGCGGCCACCCCGCGCCGCACCACGCTGGTGTTCTTGCCGCTGATCGTGCCGCAGATCGTGGTGCTGCCGGGGATCGCCACCGCCCTGTTGTACCTGCCCGTGGCCCTGCCGCCGCTGCTGGCCGTGGCCTTGGGCCACGGTATTTATGTGCTGCCCTATGTCGTCTTGGGCCTGTCCGGGCCATTTGCAGGCTGGAACCCGCATCTGGGCCAGATCGGGGCCAGCTTGGGCGCGCGGCCTTGGCGCATTCTGTGGCACCTGCGCTTGCCGATGCTGGCGGGGCCCTTGGCGGCCACGGCGGCGGTGGGGTTTGCGGTGTCGATCGGTCAATACCTGCCCACGCTGCTTTTGGGCGGCGGGCGGGTCGTGACGCTGACCAGCGAGGCCGTGGCCCTAGCCTCTGGCGGCAATCGGCGGATCGTGGGGGCTTATGGGTTCGCCCAAGCCTTGTGGCCGGGCTTGGCCTTTGCCTTGGCCAGTATCCTCCACCGCGCGCGCACCCTTCCCTTTGGCCAGCGCCCAAGCTAAGTCAAACGCATGAGCGCTACGATCCTAGACACCATCAAGGCCTATAAGCTGCAAGAGGTTGCCGCGCGCAAAGCCGCGCGCCCGCTGCACATGGTCGCAGAGGCTGCCGCCGCAGCCCCCCCACCGCGCGGCTTTGCCCGTGCTTTGTCAGAGGCGGCTGCCTCTGGCTACGGGCTGATCGCCGAAATCAAGAAAGCTTCGCCCTCTAAGGGCTTGATACGGGCGGATTTTGACCCACCCGCCTTGGCCAAGGCTTACGAGGCAGGCGGGGCCACGTGCCTGTCGGTGCTGACCGATGGGCCATCGTTCCAAGGTGATGATTCCTATCTGGTCGCAGCACGCGGGGCGGTGAAACTGCCCTGCCTGCGCAAGGATTTTCTCTATGACCCTTATCAGGTCGTCGAAGCCCGCGCGCTGCATGCCGATTGCATTTTGATCATCATGGCCTCGGTCACTGACACCCAAGCGGCCGAGCTAGAGGCGAGCGCCTTCGCCCTTGGCATGGATGTGCTGATCGAAGTGCATGATTTAGACGAATTGCACCGCGCCAGCCGTCTGAAATCGCCCCTGATCGGCATCAACAACCGCAACCTGCATTCGTTTGAAGTGACCCTCGACACCACCCGCACTTTGGCCCGCCATGTGCCCGAAGGGCGGCTGATTGTGTCAGAAAGCGGGCTTTATACCGCGCAGGATCTGGCCGATCTGGCCCGCTTCGGCGTGAGGTGCTTTTTGATCGGCGAAAGCCTGATGCGTCAGGCCGATGTGACCCAAGCCACCCGCTCGATCTTGGCCAATCCCTTGACCTCGGGGGGCGCATGAGCGGACCGCAGCCTTCGGATCTGACGCATTTTGACGATCAGGGCCATGCGCATATGGTGGATGTTGGCGCCAAACCCGTCACCGACCGCATCGCCACGGCTGAGGGCTGCATTGTGATGACGGCAGCGACTTTGGGTCTGATCACCCAAGGCCGCGCCAAGAAGGGCGATGTCTTGGGCGTGGCGCGGCTGGCGGGGATCATGGCGGCCAAGAAAACCTCTGACCTGATCCCGCTGTGCCACCCTTTGCCGATTACCAAAGTCGCGGTGGATTTGACCCCGGATGAAAGCCTGCCCGGTGTGCGGGTGACGGCCACGGTGAAAACATCCGGCGTCACAGGGGTCGAGATGGAGGCGCTGACGGCAGTAAGTGTTGCCTGCCTGACCATCTATGACATGCTCAAAGCCGTTGAAAAAGCCATGCAGATCGACGGGATTCGCCTGCTTTTGAAAGATGGCGGCAAGTCGGGCCTGTACGAGGCAAAGCCATGATCTCGGTCGACGAGGCGCTGTCGCGCTGCTTGGCGCTGGTGTCTGCTTTGCCCGCCGAAGCGGTCGCGCTGCGCCATGCCGCAGGACGGATGATGGCCGCCCCCGCTTTGGCCACGCGCGACCAACCGCCCTTTGATGCCTCGGCGATGGACGGCTATGCGCTGCAAGGCGACCCCGTGGTGGGTGATCAGTTTGTGGTCATCGGGGCCGCGCAGGCAGGGCTTGGCTTTGCAGGCGTTGTGCACAAGGGCCAAGCGGTGCGCATCTTTACGGGGGCACCTGTGCCGCAGGGGGCCACGCGGGTGGTCTTGCAAGAGGTTGTCAGCCTTGCGGGGGATACGATCACCCTAGGCCCAAAGGCCGATATCGCCCGCCACATCCGCCCGCAGGGCCAAGATTTCATGTCCGGCGAAGGCTTGGCCCCCCGCCGCATCGGCCCGCACGATCTGGCCCTTTTGGCGGCGATGAACATCCCCCAGGTGCAGGTCCACCGCCGCCCCGTGGTGGCCATCATCGCCACGGGTGACGAATTGGTCATGCCGGGCGAAGAGCCGGGGCCGGGGCAGATTGTATGTTCCAATTCCTTCGCCATCGCGGCTTTGGTCGAAGCAGAGGGGGCCATCGCCCGCATCCTGCCCATCGCCCGCGACACGGTCGCGGACCTGACGGCGGTGTTCGCGCTGGCGCAGGGGGCGGATTTGATCGTCACCATCGGCGGGGCCTCGGTCGGCGATCATGATCTGGTGGGGCCGGTGGCCGAAAGCCTTGGGCTAGAGCGCGCCTTTTGGAAAATCGCCATGCGGCCGGGCAAGCCTTTGATGGCGGGGCGGGTGGCGGGCACGGCCATGCTGGGGCTGCCGGGCAATCCGGTGTCGTCGATCGTCTGCGCCCACCTGTTTTTGCTGCCGATGGTGCGGGCCTTGCAGGGGCGGCCAGATGTGGCGCCTTTGCAACACGATGCCAGCTTGGGCGCGGATGTTGACGCCACCGGCCCGCGCACCCATTACATGCGCGCGCGGTGTGCCAACGGGATCATCACCCCGTTTGAGCGGCAAGATTCCGCGCTGATCGGCATTTTGACCCAATCCAATGCCCTGCTGATCCGCCCTTCAGGCGACGGGGCGCAAGCCAAGGGCAGTTTTGCGCGCTATATTGCGCTGTGATTTACAAAAATATTGACACAAAACAAGAACGCGGTTAGAACATTGTATTAACACTTGTGGCAAAATGACACCGCAGGGATGATTGATCTGGGGGCCAGCCTCCGTTTTGTTCCAAAAAAGGCGACACCGATGTTGACACGCAAACAGATAGAGCTTTTGGATTTCATTCGCACACGGATTGATCGGGACGGCGTCCCGCCCTCGTTTGACGAGATGAAGGACGCCTTGGATTTAAAATCGAAATCCGGCATCCACCGCTTGATCACCGCGTTGGAAGAGCGCGGCTTTATCCGCCGTCTGGCCCACCGTGCGCGCGCGCTGGAAATTGTGAAACTGCCCGAGGCGATGGACAAAGCGGGCTTTAAGCCGCGCGTTGTGCAGGGGTCTAAACCCGAAGCCCCGCCGCCGCGCCCTGCGGCGGCTTTGGCGGTCGAGACATCTTATGCCATGGAAATTCCCATGATGGGCCGCATCGCCGCCGGTGTGCCGATTGAAGCCATTCAGCACATCAGCCACCATGTAACGGTGCCCAACGCCCTGATCTCAGGCAAGGGCGCCCATTACGCGCTGGAAGTCAAAGGCGATTCGATGATCGAGGCGGGGATCAATGATGGTGACATCGTGATCATCCAAGAGCAGCAAGATGCCGAAAACGGCGATATCGTGGTGGCCTTGGTGGAAGATGCCGAAGCCACGCTGAAACGCTTCCGGCGTAAAGGCGCGATGATCGCGCTAGAGGCTGCCAACCCGCTGTTCGAGACACGGGTTTTGCCCGACCATAAGGTCAAGGTGCAGGGCAAACTGGTGGGGTTGATCCGCAGTTATTAAACACCGCCGAGCGCTGGCTTTGTGCGATCAAAGCCGCAAGTCGCGGTGGATTTGGGCGTAACAGCAAGGGCTGCATGGGCTTTGTCACGCCCGACCAAAGCCTTGTGCCACGGTGAACCGGTACCAAAAGCATCCCGTCTGGCTGCGGCACACCCGCTAAGGCCCCGCTTTGATCCAAAATGACCGAGTCAATCACCATACATCCGGCCGGTCGAAGCGGCGCGGGTCCGTAGCGTTTTGGCAAGACGACAAGATCGGCCTGCGCACAGGCGGCTTTTATGGCCAAAGCCGCCGCTTTGCCCGATAAAACCACCCCCCGCAGACCGGCAACCTGAAATTCGCGCTGGGTTTTGGGGCCGCTAAACCCAGACCGCTCGGCTGCATCGGCTTGCAAAGCCAAATCCCCATCATCTGCCAACCAAGAGTCTGCGGCAAAGCCGGCACCTTTTGGGGCCGACAGCGCCCGCCCGTCTGGCCCCAGCACACCCGCCAAAACGCCGTCGGCTGAAATCAAGAGCAAGGGGCGCTCTCCCATGGCCCAAAGACCAAACCCCACAGCCAAGGGGGCCAGACCCAAAAGCCGCGCCCTGCCCTGCCAGATCAACACCCAAAGCGCCCCAAAGGCGATCATAGGAATGACCCAAGGGCCGGGTTGCGGCACCGGCGTGATGGCCCCGTTCAACCCCGCAACCCAATGCGCCACCGCCAAGATCCAGGCGGCCGTCCACCCCATCACGGCCAAAGCCGGGGCTGCCAACCCCACCGGGGCCAACAAAGCGGCGACCGCCCCTGCCCCCATCAACAGGCTCATCACTGGCACAGTCAACAGGTTGGCCAGCAAGCCGTAAGCCGTCAGCCGGTTAAAGGTTGCGGCCGAAAAGGGGGCCGTGGCCAGCCCGGCAATGGCCGAGGTGACACCCAACATCGCCGCACCCACCATCCATCCGGGCAAACCGCGCGCACGCAAAAACCGTTCCGAGGGGGCGTAAAGCGCGATCAGCGCAATCGTGGCGGCAAAAGACAACTGAAACCCCGGAGCCAGCAGGCTGTCTGGCTGCCAGACCAGCAAGATCAAGGCCGCAAGCGCTACCGAGCGCAGCGTCAATACCCGCCTGTCCAGCAAGACCGCGCCGAGCAGCAGCGAGACCATCAAAAACGCCCGCGTCGTGGCGACATTGGCGCCTGACAAGACCAGATAAAACAGCGCCACGCCAAAAGCCAAACCAGCGGCGGCCTTTTTGGTGTTGACCCGCAAGGCCACAGGCGGCACCAGCGCCAAACCATAGCGGACCAAGGCAAACACAAAGCCTGTCAAAAACGCCATATTCATCCCCGAAATCGCCAGCAAATGCGCCAGCGACGACACACGCAGATCGTTGACAACCGCAGATGAAATCTCGGATCGGTCGCCGGTCATCGCGCCCGAGGCAAAGGCCCCGGCATCGCCGGGCACCTGCGCCATAATCCCCGCGGACAGGCGGTTGCGCAGCCGATTGATACTGGCGTCCCACAGGTCGGGGGGGGCCCAAGTGACCACGGGGCTAGAGGTATAGCCCACCGCCCCCAATTGCTGAAACCATGCCATGCGGCGAAAATCAAATTCCCCCGGCTCTGGTGCGCTTTCTGGCGCGGCCAGGCGGGCCGTCAGCAAAACCGTGCGGCCCATTTCATAAGGGGCCGATTGCGGCGCTGCGTGCAAAGAAATCCGCACCGTGACAGGGGTTTGATCGGGTGGCAGCTCTGTCAGAACCACATGATCCAGCGTCAAGCGGATCGCATCGGATTGCGAGCGGTCAATATCGACAATCCGGCCCTGAACCGGCCCGTAATAGGGCTGGGCCAACATCGGCGCGTTCACCAGCCAAACCCGCACACCGCAGGCCAAAGCCCCCGCCACGATACAGGCCAAGGCCACCGCCACAGGCCTTGCGCGCCAAGGACCAAGACGGGCGATTGCGGCCAAACCGACAAAGATCGCTGCCAAACTGGCGTAAAACATCGTCCCCGGCTCAACATCCAAGCCAAACCACAGACCTATCCCCAAGGCCAAGAACACCGGCGTGACCAAGAAGGGATCGCACAAAGCGCTGCCCTTGGCCCAATGGACCATCCACCCCAAAGCTTGCCGCCCTTTGCCCACCTTGTCAGTCGTCCCGCATTTGCCTAAAGCTGGCGCAATCCTAGGCTCGCCTCGGTTTCCATAAGGTTAACGCGCCCATGTCCACGGCCCAAATCGTCACCCGTTTTGCCCCCTCGCCCACGGGGTATCTGCATATCGGCGGCGGTCGCACAGCGCTGTTCAACTGGCTTTACGCGCGCGGGCGGGGCGGTAAGTTTTTGCTGCGAATCGAAGATACTGACCGCGAACGCTCGACCCCCGAAGCCACCGCCGCCATTTTGCGCGGGCTGACATGGCTGGGACTGGACTGGGACGGCGATGTGGTCAGCCAGTTTGACCGCAAAGACCGCCATGCCGAGGTTGCCCACCAGATGCTGGACCGCGGCACTGCCTATAAGTGCTTTGCCAGCAAAGACGACATCGACACCTTTCGCGCCGCCGAAGAAGCGGCGGGCCGCTATCCGCTGTTCTTAAGCCCGTGGCGCGATGCCGACCCTGCCAATCACCCCGACCTGCCTTATGTGATCCGCATGAAGGCCCCCCGCAGCGGCGAGACGGTGATTGACGACAAGGTTCAAGGCAAAGTCACCTTCCAGAACGACCAGCTTGACGACATGATCGTTCTGCGCTCTGACCTGACGCCGACCTATATGCTGGCGGTGGTGGTCGATGACCATGACATGGGCGTCACCCATGTCATTCGCGGCGATGACCATCTGGCCAATGCCGCGCGCCAAACCATGGTTTATCAGGCCATGGGCTGGGATGTGCCAATCTGGGCGCATATTCCGCTGATCCACGGGCCGGATGGCAAGAAATTGTCCAAGCGCCACGGGGCTTTGGGCGTGGAAGAGTATCAGGCCATGGGCTATCCTGCGGCGGGGATGCGCAACTATCTGACCCGTTTGGGCTGGGCCAAGGGCGATGCCGAGATTTTCACCAGCGACGAGGCAAAAGCCATGTTCGATCTGGACGGGATCGGGCGGGCACCGGCACGGCTGGATTTCAAAAAGCTGGAAAACACCTGCGGCCACCACATGGCCATGGCGCAAGATGCTGCGCTGCTGCATGAACTGACCGCCTATCTGGCTGTGGCGGGCCAACCTGCGCTGACACTTGCCCAGCACGACATGATGCTGCGGGGGATGTATTGCCTGAAAGACCGTGCCAAGACCTTTCCGGAACTGCTTGATAAGGCGGCTTTTATCATGGCAGCCCGCCCGATTTTGCCCGTCCCGGCAGCGGCGGCTTTTCTTGACACTGTATCCCGTGGTATACTGCACGCATTGACGCTGCAGTTGCAAAATGCTAGCTGGGAGAAAGAGATTTTGGAATCTATTCTGACCCAAGCGGCCACGGCTGCAGGAATTGGGTTTGGCAAATTGGCCTCTCCTGTAAGGGCGGCTCTTGCTGGACGGACGGCCACGCCCAGCGTCTATGACATGATGCTGGTGCTGGGCCGTGACGAGACACTGGCACGGCTGAGCGATGCCTGCGGCTGATGCCAAAGCCGAACCGTAACGCAAGCTCTTTGTCCCGCTGCCACGGGAATTGGGCGAAAACTGGGGATTGAAAGATGTCTGCGGATAAAACTGCAAAATTAAGCGTGAATGGCAAATCTTACGATCTGCCGATGATGTCGCCGGTTTTGGGGCCGGATGTGGTGGACATTCGCAAGCTTTATGACGATGCGGATGTGTTCACCTATGATCCGGGCTTCACCTCGACGGCGGCGTGCCAAAGTGCGATCACTTTTATCGACGGCGATAAGGGCGAGCTTTTGTATCGCGGCTATCCGATCGAGCAATTGGCGGCCCAAAGTTCCCACCTTGAGGTGTGCTATCTGCTGCTGAACGGCGAATTGCCCAACACAGCGCAGATGGAAGATTTCACCAACCGCGTCACGCGCCACACGATGGTGCATGAACAGATGCACTACTTCTTCCGCGGCTTTCGCCGTGACAGCCACCCGATGGCCACGATGGTGGGCGTGGTGGGGGCTATGTCGGCCTTTTACCATGACAGCCTTGATATCAACGACCCGTGGCAGCGCGAAGTGGCGGCCATGCGCATGATCGCCAAACTGCCGACGATTGCGGCGATGGCCTATAAATACTCGGTCGGCCAGCCCTTTGTTTACCCCAAAAACAGCCTGTCTTATGCGGGCAACTTCTTGCACATGTGCTTTGCAGTGCCGACCGAAGATTATGTGGTCAATCCGGTGCTGGAAAAAGCCATGGACCGCATCATGATGCTGCATGCCGATCACGAGCAAAACGCCTCGACCTCGACCGTGCGGTTGGCGGGGTCTTCGGGGGCCAACCCGTTTGCGTGCATCGCCGCGGGCATCGCTTGCCTGTGGGGGCCAGCGCATGGCGGGGCCAACCAAGCCTGTCTGGAAATGCTGCGCGAAATCGGCACGGTGGACCGGATTCCGGAATATATCGCCAAGGCCAAAGACAAAAACTCGGGCTTCCGGCTGATGGGCTTTGGCCACCGCGTCTATAAAAACTTCGACCCCCGCGCCACGGTGATGAAGGAATCCGCCGACGAGGTGCTGGAACTGCTGGGCATTCACAACAACCCCACTCTGCAAGTCGCCAAAGAGCTGGAGCGGATCGC
>Ga0114958_10000329_pt1 | contig 41252 bp, 35 predicted proteins | sample C_130208_EF_Meta_FD_89577 | JGI IMG/M metagenome (GOLD analysis project Ga0114958, IMG submission 89577) | Freshwater microbial communities from Lake Croche, Canada to study carbon cycling - C_130208_EF_MetaG | ecosystem: Environmental > Aquatic > Freshwater > Lake | place: Lake Croche, Canada... | reverse complement strand
GACAAACAGGTCAACATGGTCTTGCAGGTTCGCCCCAACGCCGGGTTGGTCAAAAACCACGGGAATTCCAAGGCCGCGCAGATGATCCGCAGGCCCGATCCCCGACAGTTGCAACAAGCGCGGCGAGCCGATGGCCCCCGCCGACAAGATCACCTCACCCGCCCGCACGATGCCTTGGTCAGCCAACTCAACCCCCGTGGCGCGGCCTTGATCCACCACAATCCGCAGCACCTGCGCGCCGGTCAGCACTGTCAGGTTCGCCCGCCGCTCGGCGGGGCGCAGATAGGCTGTGGCGGTCGACGAGCGGCGGTAGTTCTTTTGCGTCAGCTGGTAAAAGCCCACGCCGTCTTGCGCCTCTCCGGTCATATCCAGACTGCGCGGGATGCCCAGTTGGGCGGCGGCGGCGAAATAGGCATCGCAGATGGGCAAAGGCGCGCGGGGTTGGCTGACGCCCAAGGGGCCGCCTTGGCCATGGTAGCGGTTGGCGTGGGTGTCGTTATCTTCGGCCTTGCGGAAATAGGGCAGGATGTCGTCATAGCCCCAGCCGGTGCAACCCGCCTGCCGCCACTCGTCATAATCCAGCGCATTGCCGCGGGTGTAGATCTGCGCGTTGATGGAAGACCCGCCGCCGATCACCTTGGCTTGGGTGTAGCGGATCACCATATCTTTCATGTGGCGCTGCGGGGTGGTGTGCCAACCCCATGATCCGATGCCCTTGGTCATCTTCGCAAAGCCTGCGGGCAGGTGGTAAAAGGGATGACGGTCGCGCCCGCCTGCCTCAAGCAGCAAGACGCGGCGGTTGGGGTCTTCGGTGAGGCGTGCAGCCAGAACTGATCCTGCCGAGCCGCCGCCGATGATGAGGGTATCATAGTCCATGTCACAACCTGCTGATTGAAAGCCCGCCGTCCACCGGCAGGACGGCCCCGTTGGCAAATGCCATCTGCCCCAGCGCCAAGGGCACCGCGACAGACCCGATATCGGCAGGCTGGCCCCAGCGTGCGGCGGGCACCAACCCCTCGGCAATGCGGGCAGAGTATTTATCATGCACCCCCGCCGTCATCGCCGTGTCAATAATCCCCGGCCGCAGGTCAAACACGCCCACGCCGTGCGGCGCCATGCGCACGGCGAAAAGCTGCGCCATGGTGGCGGCGGCGGATTTCGACAGGCAGTATTCCGCCCGCTCGACCGAGATCATCTGCGCGCTGACCGAGGTGACAAACAGCATCGAGCGGTAGTGCGCTGAGGGCACGGCCAACATCCGCCGCGCCACCTCTTGCGCCAGAAAAAACGCCCCGCGCAGGTTGATGCCCATGACATGGTCAAAGCTGTCTGCCGTAATGTTCAGCATATCGCCGCGCTGCCGTGCCGGAACCCCTGCGTTCGACACAAAGCAGGTCACATCGCCCACAGCGTCCAGCAAGGCGGTTGGATCACCGCGCAAAAGATCATGCCGCAGATACCGCGCCGCGGGCAGCATGCCAAAGGCCGATTGCACGGCGGGCGCATCCGCTTCCAATTCCGCCGCCATCACCACCGCAAAGCCCGCAGCCGACAAGGCTTGGGCGATACCCAGCCCGATGCCCTGCTGCCCGCCCGTGATCAGCGCCGTCTTCATCCCAAAACCCCCGCAATATGCGCCCCTGCCCGCAGCGCCAAAGCGGCGATGGTCAGGCTAGGGTTGACCGCCGCCGAAGTGGGCAAGACCGAGGCATCGACGATATACAGATTGTCCAGATCATGCGCCTTCAGGTTCACATCCACGACCGAGGCTTTGGGGTCCGCCCCCATCCGCGCCGTGCCGCATTGGTGGCTGGGGGTCTTTTTCTCGAAGGTTTTCGACATCACAATGGGCCAGCCCGCCTTGCGCAGGGCGGCTTTCAGCTTGGCGGTTAAAAACTGATGCGCGCCGAAATTGCTGCGCTGCCAGTGCAGCACGATCTTGCCGTCTTTGACCAGAACGCGGCTGTCAGGGTTGGGCAGGTCTTCCGACATGGTCATCAAATGCATGGAATGTTCGGCCACATATCCGGCCAACCACAGCGGCCACCCCGTCTCTGCCGCCAGAATGTCGCCCGTCACCTTGCCCAGCATTTGCACATTGCCCAAGGGGCGGTTGCCCGGCCCGCCCTGCAGATACCAATCATTGAACTGGATGGTCTTTTCATACACGGCGGTGTTGCGGCGAAACGGGCTAAAGGCCAAAACGGCCGAGATATTGTGGTTCATAAAGTTGCGCCCGACCTGATCCGAGCTGTTGGCCAAGCCTGCCGGATGATCCGCATTGGCCGAGGTGAGCAGCATCGCCGCCGACTTCACCGCCCCCATGCACAGGCAAATCACAGGCGCGGATATGCGCTGCGCCTGCCCGTTAGACATATATTCCACCGCCGTGATCTTGCGGCCTTCCGCGTGCAGGCGCGTCACCTCGGCGTTGCGCAGCAAGGTGACGTTGGGGTGTTTCAGCGCCTCGGCCAGCCCGCAGGTTTCGGCATCCATTTTGCCGCCGCGCGTGTTGGGAAATCCGTCAAAGGTTTGCGGGCCACCTTCCAGCCATTTGTCGATATCCACTCCAAGCGGTACTGGCCCCACTTTCAGCCCTTGCGCCTTTAAGCGCGCGGCAAGGTCGGCCACCACGGGTTCATCGGGCACCGGCGGAAAGGGATAGGGCGCAGAATGCGGCGGTTCGGTCGGGTCATAGCCCAAAGCCCCATGCGCTTGGTACAAAACCTCGGCCTTGGTATACCACGGCTCCACCGCGTCATAAGACAGCGGCCAGCCGGGGGTTTTGCCTTCGACATGTTGCAGGGGGGCGAAATCTTGCGCACGGTAGCGCAGCAAAACCGCGCCGTAAAACTTGGTATTGCCGCCGGGGTAATAGTAATTGCCCGGATGAAAGGGCTTGCCCGCCTGATCCAGCCACGTTTCCTCCGAGCGGAAATACCCGCCAAAAATCGCCGCCCCATCGCGGGCTTGTGGTGAATCTTCCAGCCAATCGCCCTTTTCCAAGATCAAAATCTCTTTACCCGAGGGGGCCAAGGCCGCCGCCAAACTGGCCCCGCCCATGCCCGACCCGATGATGATGATCTCTGGCTGTGTCATTTAGCGATCTACTTTCATATGTGCCCAAATATCCCACAGGGGTGCGGGGGTGTGAAACCCCCGCTTGCCACGCTGGCCTTAATCCTTGCCAAAGACCGGCTTGCGCTTGGCCCGAAACGCCGCCACGCCTTCGGCCTTATCCACACTCGCAGCCGTCATACCCGCGCCCAAAGCCTCGATCATCGCAGCGCGGTCCTCGCCCACGGCGGCGTGGATCATAAACTTGGCCACCTCGGTCGCATAGGGAGAGGTGGCGCGCAAGCGGTCTGCGATCTCTAACGCGGCGGCACTTGGGTCGTCAGAGACTTCGGCGGCAAAGCCCAAGGTCACGCAACGATCCGCCCCCAAGACCCGCCCAAACAGCGCCATTTCCTTCACCACCGCCTCGGGCAGCAACCGCGCGAGGCGCTGAGACCCTGACCAGCCCGGCACAATACCCACGCTGGTTTCCGGCAAGGCGATCTTCGCCCCGCGCCCCATCACGCGGATATCGCAAGCCGCCGCCAGTTCCAGCCCGCCGCCATAAGCGGGGCCTTCCAGCACGGCGATCGTGGGTTTGCACAGGCGTGCCAGTCGATCAAACACCCGATGCCCGCCGCGCACCCAGTGGCGGGCGAAATCGGCGGGGGATAGGTCGGCCCAAGCGGTGATATCTGCGCCGGTGCAAAAGGCCTTTGGCCCTCTGGCCGTCAGCAGAACAGCCAGCACTTGGCCGTTCTTTTCCACTGTGTCGCAATGGGCCATGATCTGGTCCAGCATCACAGGTGTCAGCGCGTTCAGCTTGGCGGGGTTGTCCAGCCGCATTTCGGCGATGGGGCCATCCATCAACAGGTGAACGCTGCTCATAATGGCAACGCCATCGCGTCGGGTGACAGCAGGTCAAGCGGCAGCATCGTGGCATTCTCGGCCACCCGCACCCTGCCCTGCGAGGCCGCGATAATGTCACGCGCGGGGTCAATGCCCGGCATCAGTTCGCTGGCCACCAAACCCTCCGCCGTCAGGCGGATCACGCAGCGTTCGGTGACATAGAGCACCTCTTGCCCCTGCGCCCGCGCCCTTGCACCGGAAAAGGTGACATGTTCCACCCGTTCGACCATTTTGGTGAACTTGCCCGGCTTGGTCACGCGCAGGCCGGTGGCATCCAAGGCAATCTCGGCCCCCGCTTCGAACCAGCCGGAAAAGACGATCTTCTTGGCATGCGCGGTGATATCGACAAACCCGCCACAGCCCGCCGTAAGGTATGGCTTTTTGCCCAGTTTCGAGACGTTGACATTGCCCTCAACATCCACCTCAAGAAACGACAAAAAGGTCATGTCAAAGCCGCCACCCTGAAAATAGGTGAACTGGTTGGGCGAGGGCATGTAGCCATCGGCATTGCTGGCACAGCCAAAGGCAAAGCCGGTCAGGGGCATACCGCCCACGGCCCCTTGCTCAATCGCCCAAGTTACCGCCTGCGGCTCGCCCGCCTCCAGCAGAATGCGTGGCACAAGGGCCGAGATGCCAAAGCCCAAATTCGCTGTCATGCCGCGCCGCAGCTCCATCGCGGCGCGGCGGGCGATGACCTTTTCCACACCATGTTCGGCCAGATCGAAACTGGCCCAAGGGCGAATAACCTCGCCGGAAATGGCCGGATCATAGGGGGTTTCGGTGGTTTGCTTTTGATCCGGGTCCAGCACGATCAGATCGACCAGATGGCCCGGCACGCGCACATCATGCGGGCGCAGGCTGCCTGCGGCGGTCAGGCGTTTGACTTGGGCAATCACCAAGCCGCCGTGGTTGCGCGTGGCAATGGCCTGATCCAAGCCGCCCAGATAAGCGCCTTCGTGTTCATAGGTCAGATTACCGCGCTCGTCGGCGGTGGTGGCGCGCAAGATGCAGACATCGGGGACGATATTGGGAAAATGCAACCACGTCTCGCCGCCAAATTCCACGCGCTGCACGATGGGCGCGGCGGCTGCTTTGGCGTTCATGGCACAGCCTTGCAGGGTGGGGTCAACAAAAGTCTGCAAGCCCACCTTGGTCAGCACACCCGCCTTACGCGCCGCCACATCGCGGTGCATGTCAAACAAAATGCCCGAAGGCACGTTATAAGCGGGGATGCGGTTTTCGCTGACCATTTTCCAAATCTCGGGCATGGGCAGATTTGACGAGCCTGACGGGTACGACCCCCCAATCACCCGCGCCAGCAACCCATCCTGCGCGATATGGTCAACGCCCTTTACGCCGTACATATCCCCCGCCGCAATCGGATGCAGCGTGGTGATGCCGCGCGGATGGCCTTCGGCGCGAAAGCGGGCACCCAAGGCTTCCAGCACTTTATCAGGGCAGCCCAATGCACTGGACGACGACACCGTCACAACCGCCCCATCCTTGATGCGGCCCACCGCCTCTGCCGCCGAAACCAGTTTTCCCATGACCCCCCGCAGGCATTTTTGGACCGTTCCATAAAATTTATTGGAACGGTCCAAATTCCGCAAGGTCTTTTTGCACCGATTTATCGGCGGTGGCACCAGATGCCCCCCTTGCTTCGACTCAGCGCCTATAGGACAAGATCGCATGGCCCAAATCACCCTCTCTGCGCCGCGCTTGACGCGGGTTGTGCCGCTGATTGTGGCGGTGGCTTTGCTGATGGAGAATATCGACGCTTCGGTTCTGTCCACCTCGCTTCCGGCGATGGCGGTTGATCTGGCGACTGACCCTATTCATCTGAAGCTGGTGCTGACATCGTATCTTTTGGCGCTTGCGGTGTTTATTCCGGCCTCGGGCTGGGCGGCGGACAGGTTCGGCGCGCGCACGATTTTTCGCGCGGCGATTGTGGTTTTTGCTTTGGGCTCTATCGCCTGCGGGCTGTCGCAAAACCTGTGGCAACTGGTGGTGGCGCGCATCTTGCAGGGGATCGGCGGGGCGATGATGGTGCCGGTGGGGCGGTTGATCTTGCTGCGTACCGTCCCGCGAGAGGGGCTGGTGGGGGCTTTGGCTTGGCTGACCGTGCCTGCCCTGCTGGGCCCTGTGATGGGGCCACCGCTGGGGGGCTATATTACCACCTATTTCCATTGGCGCTGGATTTTCTGGATCAACCTTCCGCTGGCGGTGCTGGGGATCGTGCTGGTCACCCTGCTGATCCCCAATATCCGCGAGACGGGAACGGGGCGCTTTGATCTGAAAGGCTTTGTGCTGGCCGGTCCGGGCCTTGCGGCGTTTTTGACGGGCTTGACGCTGGCCGGGTTAAACCTTGCCCCGCTTTGGGGAATCTTGGTGCTGGTGCACGGCGGCATGGCGCTGACCTTTGCCTTTGTGCGCCACGCCCTGCGGGTTGAAGAGCCGCTGGTCGATCTGCGGCTGCTTAAGCTGGCGACCTTTCGCATCTCGGTTGGGGCGGGCAGCCTGTTTCGCGTCAGCGTCGGGGCGCTGCCGTTCTTGCTGCCGCTGATGTTTCAACTGGGCTTCGGGCTGACGGCCTTTGCCTCTGGCGCCTTGACGTTCTCGTCAGGGTTAGGGGCGATGGCGATGAAATTCGCAGCCCAACCCCTGCTGCGGCGCTTTGGCTTTCGCGGAGTGCTGATGGGCAATGCGGTGATCTCGGGGGTGTTGATCTTGGGGCCTGCGTTTTTCACCCAAAGCACACCGGTTGCGATGATGGTTGCGGTTTTGGTGGCCGGCGGGTTGTCACGCTCGCTGCAATTCACCGCGATCAATGCGATCGGCTATGCCGAGGTGACGGCGGCGCGTCTTTCCTCGGCCACGTCTTTCACGGCGGTGTTGCAACAATTGTCGGGATCTTTGGGGATTACGCTTGCCGCGATGGTGCTGGAAATCTGCGGTGCTGTGCGCGGCACCTCGGCGCTGGACCTGGGCAACTTTGCGTTCGTGTTTGCTTTGGTCGCGGGTTTGGCCCTTGCCTCTGCCGCGATCTTTGCACGCTTGCGGCCAGATGCGGGGCAAAGCATGGTGCAAGCCAAAACGGCCCGTTGACATGCGGCCTTTGCCGGCGTTTCTTGGCGCTATTTGAGGGGGGCGCTTATGGAAATTACCGTGGCATTTGATACGCCAGAGCAAGGGCCAAACACCGGCCCGGTCACTGTGGGCTGGTTCTTGACCTCTGACAAAGGGGCGGTGCTGTTTGATGCGCCCGAACGGCTGATCTTCCGGCAAACCAACAAGGCCCATGCCAAATCCGCCAGCCGCTGCCCTGCCGTGATCCAGTTGGAAAGCCGCTACTTTGTGGTCAACTGCCCCTATGATATCCACATAGGCTTTGGCCGCGACGACAAGGGCAAGCCGCATCTGGTGAACCGCGCGGGGGCGTCATCGACCATCCGCGCCAATAAGCTGAACGAAGTCCTGACGCTGGTCACCGAGGCAGAGTGGCGCTATCCTGACCGCCCCACTGTGCAACTGGCCTTGCCCTATTGTTTTATCGCAGATGAGCTGGTCTATATCTCGCAGATCGGCACCTTCGCGCATTACAGGCCCAACCCGATGCCTGGTACGATCTTTGGTGGCCGCTTTCCCCTGAACGCTTGGCCGCGCCCCTTGATGTGGGCCTTCGAATGGCACGAGCCGGAAAAAGACCTGATTTTACGGCGCGGCGAGCCGCTGTTTTATTGCCAGTTTGAGAGCCAAAGCCCCGAGCGACCTGTGCAATTGGTCGAGGCAGAGCGCACGCCCGAGCTGACGAAATATATGGATCAGATCGGCGGCGTGGTGAACTACGTCAACCAAACCTTCAGCCTGTTCAAAGCCGCCGAGGCCCTGCGCCCTGCCAAGCTGCTGACACCCAAGGCCAAAGGATAGGGGCGCAACCGCTGTTTGACCTGTGACTGACCGGCCACGAAGCGTGGAGGTCTGCCGTTAAGGCATCGCCCTTTGCTGAGGCGGGCTTGCATCCATATGCCTTGGGATTTTTACAAACTTTAGTTCCAAAGAGGGTTGCGGGTTTTTGGGATGGCCTGTATTCTAAAGTGTAAACGTAAGAGTGATTCTTGCGCTCACGGTGTGAAACTTAGCCTGCAGAAAAAATTTATTCAGATAGATTGGAATGACAAATGACAAAAATATGGTCTAATGTTTCCTTCAACCAAAATGATTTTAACCTAAATAAAATGAAAATAGGAGGTTCAGATTATAAATTCTTCGATAATCTAAATACCACCATCAATGATGTCACTTACCAAGACAAATACGCCTTTACATACAGTGACAACGGGACTCTACTTGGCGTTGCCGTAGCAGGGTCAGGTATAACTGTCAGCGCGAACGAAAAAACCCTAACGGGTGGCCTCGTAAATGGGTTCTTCCAAGTGGTCACAGATGGCGTTGATTGGTATGATGCATTCGGATTCGAGGGCATCTCCGTGTCGGCTGTCGCGCTTCAAAAGGCAATAGACAGTCAATCGACCACGGACGATTATAAAATAATCGCCAATGCCCTTGCCGGGAATGACATCTTCACCCTGTCACAATTTGACGACTATGCCTTCGGCTATGGCGGCAATGACAAGCTCTATGGTGGCGATGGCAAAGATAGCCTTGATGGCGGCAATGGCAATGACACCGTCGTAGGCGGTGCTGGGATTGATTCTTTGATGGGTGGTGCGGGGGCGGATGTCCTTGACGGGGGCGCTGACAATGACCGGCTCTTTGGCGGCGATGGCAGTGATCGTGTGACAGGGGGTGGCGGCGCTGATGGTTTGACCGGCGGTGCTGGCGCCGATGTGTTTGTTCTTAATCAAAAGATGGGCATTGACCATATCACTGACTTTTCCTCTGGCAGCGACCGGATCAGCCTTTCCAAAGTGGTCTATGCGGCGTTGGGCGGTGTCGGCACACTCGCATCCAGCGCGTTTTATGCCGCAGCGGGGGCCAAAACTGGCCACCTTGGAACAGACCGCGTGATCTACAACACAACAACCGGCGCGCTGTATTACGATGCCGACGGCAGCGGCACTGGCAAAGCTGTTCAGATCGCGGTGCTGGATGGCCACCCCGCTTTGGCTTACAGCGATGTTCTGATTTTCTGACGCGGCGGATTGGGGAAGGGGCAGGTGCTGAAACGCGCCCCATTGCAAACCACGACTGGCGTCTTATACCGACCTGATCTAACCGCTCGCCGCAGGCCTAAAGCCGCAGCGAATTTGGGCAGGAAAGGCCGATATGAAAAGCTTTCTGGAAATCTACACCCTGGCCAGCCAAACCACACAGCTTGTGCTGCAAACCGATGGTGTGATCGAGGCCCCCAATTGGGACCCTTCTGGCCAAACCCTGCTGATCAACGGCAACGGCAAGCTGTTCCGCGTGCCTTTGGATGCCCCACAGATGATCGCGGTCGACACAGGCTTTGCCCAAAGCCTGAACAATGACCACGGCATTAGCCCCGATGGTCGCCAGATCGTCATTTCCAACCACCGCGACCGTGGCTCAGAGATGTTCATACTCCCCGCCACGGGCGGAGAACCGCGCCTGATCTCTCCCGATGCGCCCAGTTGGTGGCATGGTTGGTCACCGGATGGGCAGACGCTGGCCTATGTGGCGGCGCGGGGTGGGCGGCGGGTGATTGATGTCTATACAATCGTCGTGAACGGCGGGCCTGAAACGCGGCTGACCCAAGGCGAAGGCCATTGTGACGGGCCGGATTACTCTGCCGACGGATCGCAGATTTATTACAATTGCGACCGCGACGGTCATGCGCAAATCTGGGTGATGAACGCCGACGGGTCCGATCAGCGCAAGCTGTTTGCCGACGATCAGGTCAACTGGTTCCCCCACCCCTCGCCCGACGGGGCGCATCTTTTGTATCTGGCCTATCCGACCGGCACGACGGGTCATCCGGCCAATCTGCAGGTGGCCCTGTGCCTTGCCAACCCCGACGGCACAAACCGCCGCCGCGTTCTGGAATTCACCGGCGGTCAGGGAACCATCAACGTCCCGTGCTGGGCACCAGACAGTTCCGCCTTTGCCTATGTGCGCTATGAACTGGGGCCGACCTGATTTTTCGCAGAAAAATCGCGCCGATCAGAAATCAAGGTCGGCGTAATGCGCAGGGGGCGGAAAGCCGGGGATCTGGTCTGACAGCAAAGGCCGAAAGGCCGGACGCGATTTGATCTTGGCATACCAGTCCTTGACCAAGCCATTGCGATTCCAATCCACGTCCGAGATATAATCCAGCGACGAAAGATGCGATGCCGCCGCAAAATCGGCCAGAGTCATCCCATCGCCCGCCAGCCAGCGTCTCTGTTCCAAGAGCCAACCCATATAATCAAGGTGGTATTTGATCCGCGTCGCGCCCGATTTCACATTCTTAGAATCGGGATAACCCTGTCCCATGATCTTTTTATAGACCCGTTCATACAGCAGTTTCGATGTGACCTCGGAATGGAACTTGTCGTCAAACCACAGGCACAAGCGGCGCACTTCGTGGCGACTTTCCGCATCACGCGGCATAAGCGGGCCAGCGGGCACCGTCTCGTCGAGATATTCGCAGATGGCTTGGCTTTCCGTCAGCAGCTTGGATTCCATCTTCAAGACGGGCACCTTGCCAGCGGGATTGCGGCGCAGAAACTCGGGGTCTTGTTCCCAATAGCGCTCTTCCACCAGCTCAACCTCTAGCTTCTTTTCAGCCAAGGTCAGCCGCACTTTGCGACAAAAGGGCGACAGCGGGAAGTGGTACAAACGGATCATGGGGCCCTGCGCGACGTTTCATCCTGCATGCACCGAAGGTTCAAGAATTTCAACCACCCAGCCTTCAATCAACACTCTCAAAGCACGAAGCCCTGCCATCTGCCGCGATTGTCTCCGCTCCAGAGCGGATCTGCGCCGCATGGCCGCGCACAAAGCCAGAGGGTTTGGCTGCGTTGCGCTCTTTAGGGCTGGGCAGCACGGCAGCCAAGCGGGACGCTTGGGTGGCACTAAGGTGGGCGGCATCCGTTTTGAACAAGACTTGCGCTGCCGCTTGCACGCCAAAGACGCCCTCGGCGAATTCAGCCTCGTTCAGGTAAACCTCCAAAATCCGCTGCTTTGACCACATCAGTTCCACCACCGGGGTCAAGACCGCCTCAAGCGCCTTGCGCAGATAAGACCGACCCTGCCACAAAAACACGTTCTTCACCACCTGTTGGCTGATGGTTGATGCGCCGCGCTGTTTGCCGTGGGCGATAGCGTCACGAATCTGGGCAATATCAAACCCCCAGTGCAAGCAGAAATTGGCATCCTCGCCCGCGACGGCTGAGCGCGCCATATCCGGCGAGATGTCTTTCCAGCTGACCCACTGCCGCTCGATTCCCCCCAAGCGCCAGCTTTCTTGCCATTGGTACAGATTGCCCGGCGGCGGCACGAAAGAGAATAAAACGATCAGCAGCAGATAAAACCCCGCCACAGCCCCAAAAAGCCGACCCATAAACCGAACCCCCCGCCGCCATAACGGCAGCGAAGGCTTTGTCGCAAAGTTAGGTTTTTTCGCGCGCGTCTTTTTCTGGGCCATGGGCCACCATAGGCCCCAGCGCCACGATTTGGTCAAGTGCGGGAAGCGTTGCCCTTGCCCCTTTCAGACTTGCCCAAATATCCCACAGGGGTGCGGGGGTGTGAAACCCCCGCTTACTCCGCCGGAACTTTTACGGCCGCGTCCGACAAAGGATGCGGCAGACGGTTGACCATCTCAATCGGACAGACCTGCACAAAGTTGCCGCATTCCTCCGCCCAGTTTGACAGAATCTGCGCGCCGTGTCGGCTGCCGGTTTCGGCGACATGGGCGGTGATCAGACCTTTCAGTTGCTTTTCCCAATGCGCGTGGTCCACACGGCAGGTCAAGATCGTCTCGCGGTTCATCGCCTCTTCGGCCTGACCGTCGGGATCGTAGATATAGGCCATCCCGCCCGTCATGCCCGCGCCAAAGTTGGCCCCGATCCGGCCCAGAATAACCGCCACGCCGCCGGTCATATACTCGCACCCGTTCGACCCGCAGCCCTCGACCACCACCTTCGCACCCGAGTTGCGCACAGCAAAGCGTTCGCCTGCCCGCCCGCTGGCGTAAAGATAGCCATCGGTTGCCCCGTATAGCACCGTATTGCCGATGATGGTGTTATCTTCGGCTTTCAGCGGCGATGCCATCGACGGCCGCACGGTGATTGTGCCGCCCGACAGGCCCTTGCCGACATAGTCGTTGGCATCGCCCTGCACTTCGATCTTCAACCCGCGCACGGCAAAAGCCCCCAGCGATTGCCCGCACGACCCCGACAGTTTCACCGTCAGATGGTCGGCCTGCAAGCTGTTGCGCATGCCGAATTTCTTGACGATATGGCTGCTGGCCCTTGTACCGATGGTGCGCAGCGTGTTGCGCACGGCGTAAGACAGTTGCATCTTTTCGCCGTCTTCAAAGAACCGCGCGCCGTCGCGGATGATTTCGGCATCCAGCGTATCGGGCACATGGTTGCGCGGTTTAGAGCGGTCATAGGTGATCTTTTGCGCACTATCGACCGAGATCAGCAACGGGTTCAGGTCCAAGTCGTCCAGATGCGCCGAACCGCGGCTGATCTGGCTAAGAAGGTCTGCGCGCCCGATGATCTCGTCCATCGACCTTGCGCCGATCGAGGCCAAGATTTCGCGCACCTCTTGCGCATAAAAGGTGATCAGGTTGACGACCTTATCCGCCGATCCGGTGAACTTGGCGCGCAGCGCGTCGTTCTGGGTGCATACGCCCACGGGGCAGGTGTTGGATTGGCACTGGCGCACCATGATACAGCCCATGGCGATCAGGGCGGCGGTGCCGATGCCGTATTCCTCGGCCCCCATCATCGCGGCCATCACAACATCGCGGCCCGTGCGCAGCCCGCCGTCGGTGCGCAATGTTACGCGTTCGCGCAGGTTGTTCATCGCCAGAACCTGATGCGCCTCTGTCAGGCCCATTTCCCACGGCAGGCCCGCATATTTGATCGACGTCCCCGGAGAAGCCCCCGTACCGCCATTGTGCCCGGATATCAAGATCACATCGGCCTTGGCCTTGGCCACCCCCGCCGCAATCGTGCCCACGCCAGACGAGGACACCAGCTTGACCGTCACCTTGGCCCGCGGGTTGATCTGCTTGAGGTCATAGATCAGCTGCGCCAGATCTTCGATGGAATAGATATCATGGTGCGGCGGCGGCGAGATCAGCGTCACCCCCGGCGTGGAATGGCGCAGGCGCGCGATCAGGGCCGTAACCTTCATGCCGGGCAACTGCCCGCCCTCACCGGGCTTGGCACCCTGCGCGACCTTGATTTCAAGCTCTTCGCAGGCGTTGAGATATTCCGCCGTCACGCCAAAGCGCCCCGATGCCACCTGTTTGATCTTGGCAGACGGATTATCGCCGTTGGGTTCGGGGTGGAAATGGGCGGGGTCTTCGCCCCCCTCGCCGCTGTCAGACTTGGCCCCGATCCGGTTCATCGCCACGTTCAGCGTCTTATGCGCTTCGGGCGACAGGGCCCCCAGCGACATGCCCGGAGTGACAAAGCGTTTGCGGATCGAGGTGATGCTTTCCACCTCTTCAATCGGCACGGCTTTGCCCAAGGCTTTGATGTCTAAAAGATCGCGAATATGGATCGGCGGATTGGCCCGCATCGCGGCGGAATACTGCTTCCAGATATCAAACGAGGCGCGGTCACAGGCCGATTGCAGCATATGCATCGTCTGCGCTTCCCAAGCATGCTTTTCGCCCGAACGGCGCGCCTTATAGAAACCGCCCACCGGCAGCACATCGGTCTGCGACAGCCAGCCCTTGGCGTGAACCTCTTCGCACTTCAACTGAATGCCGTTCAGGCCAATGCCCGAAATGCGGCTTTGCATGCCGGGGAAGTATTCGGCCACCATGGCACGCGACAGGCCCACGGCTTCAAAGTTCAACCCGCCACGATAGGACGAGATCACCGAAATGCCCATCTTGGACATGATCTTCAACAGCCCCGCGTCAATTGCATCGCGGTAGCGGCGCATGGCGTCGATCAGCGTGCCTTCGATCAGCCCGCGCGACACGCGGTCAGCCACCGAATCTTCGGCGACATAGGGGTTCACAGTGGTGGCCCCCGACCCGATCAGCACGGCGAAGTAATGCGGATCAATACATTCCGCCGCCCGCACGTTGATCGAACAGAAGGTGCGCAGCCCCTTGCGCGTCAGCCACGAATGCACGGCAGAGGTGGCCAAGATCATCGGCATGGCCACGCGGGTTGCGCTTTGGTGCTCATCGGTCAGCACCAACTGGCCAGCGCCAGAGCGTACGGCATCTTCCGCCTCAGCCCGAATACGTTCCAGCCCTTGGCGCAGCGCGTCTTGGGTGGACCCTGCGGGGAAGGTGCAGTCGATAAAGGCCACTTGGTCGCCGAACCGTTCGGTCAGAACGGCAAACTCGCCATTGGCCAAAAAGGGGCTTTCCAGCACCAAAATCTCGGTCTGGCTAGAGTTTTCATCCAGCACGTTGCGCAGGTTGCCAAAGCGGGTCTTCAAGCTCATCACCCGACCTTCGCGCAGGCTGTCAATCGGCGGGTTGGTGACTTGGCTGAAGTTCTGCCGGAAGAAATGGCTGAGCGGGCGATAGACCGCCGACAAAACCGCCGCCGGCGTGTCATCGCCCATCGAGGCGATCATTTCCTTGCCGTCTTCGGCCATCGGAACCAGAACCTGTTCCAGCTCTTCCAGCGTATAGCCCGCCGCAATCTGGCGGCGGCGCAGGTCAGCGCCGGTAAAGGTCGGCTCTTCGGGCACTTCGCGCAGCAAAGCGTTCAGGTCGACGATCTTTTCGATCCAGTCGCCGTAGGGCTGGGCAGAGGCCAGTTTGTCTTTCAGTTCCACATCATGGAACAAACGCCCCTCTTGCATATCGACGGCAATCATCTGCCCCGGCCCCAATGCGCCCTTTTCGCGCACGGTCGCCTCATCCACCGGCACCATACCGGCTTCGGACCCTGCGATCAGCAAACCATCGCCGGTGATGACATAACGCATCGGGCGCAACCCGTTGCGATCAAGCCCGCCGCAGACCCAGCGGCCATCGGTCATGGCCAAAGCGGCAGGGCCGTCCCATGGTTCGATGACCGAGTTGCAATAGGAATACATATCCGCCCAAGCCTTGGGCATATTGGCGGTCTGCTTGCTCCACGCTTCGGGCACCAGCATGGTTTTGGCCATGGGCGCGGTGCGGCCAGAGCGGACCAGCACCTCAAACACCGCATCCAGCGCGCCGGAATCCGATGTGCCGCCTGGGATGATCGGCTTGATGTCTTCGGCCATATCGCCAAAAGCACCCGAGGCCATGCGGATCTCGTGGCTTTTCATCCAGTTGACGTTGCCCTTGAGCGTGTTGATCTCGCCGTTATGGGCCAGCATGCGGAAGGGTTGGGCCAGCCACCACTGCGGGAAGGTGTTGGTGGAATAGCGCTGGTGATAGATGGCAAAGGCCGATTCAAACCGCTCGTCCATCAGGTCGGGGTAGAAGGTTGCCACCTGTTCGGCCAGCATCATACCCTTGTAGATGATCGACCGGCAGGACAGCGAGCACAGATACATGCCCTGAATCCCCGCCTTGGTCGCGGCTTTTTCGATCCGGCGGCGGATGATGTAAAGCTCGCGTTCAAACTGCTCGGCATCCGCGCCGTTTTCGCAGCGGATCAGGATTTGTTCGATTTCAGGCCGCGTGGCCAGCGCCTTTTCGCCCAGGACCGAGATGTCCGAGGGCACATGACGCCAGCCGTAGATGTAATGGCCCATCCGCAGCACTTCGGTTTCCACGATGGTCCGGCAGGCTTCTTGCGCACCAAAATCGGTGCGCGGCAGGAAGACTTGGCCGACAGCGATCAGCTTGTTCACATCGGGCTCATGCCCGGTGCGGCGCACTTGATCGTAAAAAAAGCGCACGGGAATTTGCACATGAATGCCAGCCCCGTCGCCCGTCTTGCCATCGGCATCGACAGCGCCACGGTGCCAGACGGCCTTAAGCGCGTTGATCCCGTTTTCCACGACCTTGCGCGAAGGTTTGCCCGAAATGGCAACGACCAAGCCCACGCCGCAAGACGAATGCTCGTCTTCGGCCTTGTACAGGCTGTTGGCATCCATCCAAGCGCGCTTTGCCTCTTCGGCTGCAACCCAAGCTTCGTCATATTTGGTCATGATCAAGACCCTCCGAGAGATTTTGCAACGCTGTGGGGCAGACCCAATGACGACATCTGCGCGTCACATTCAAACAGCGGTAAGGTTGAGGCGAAGCCGGGTTTGCCCGGGGTGATGAATTTCACGGGCGGCGTGTCAGACGGTGCCCAAGTGCCGTCTTCCATCTCCCAGTCGGCATGGCCCGAAAAGAATGTGCGCCAGTCTTGCGAGATATACTCATGCCCTTTGGAATGGCGCAGCACTTTGCCCGTGTCATCGGTTTGGGTGTATTCGTATTCGGTCTGCTTCAGCGTCACGCCGTCAATCGTGGCGCTGTCGCCTGTCAGCTTGTCAAAGCCGCGGATGGTGGTGTGTTCGCCGTTGTCTTTGGTTAGTGAAAAATCAAACGTATCCAGCCCAAGGGCCAGCAGGTCAGTAAAAGAGGCCGGATCGCGCGGCTTAGGGTCCATCACCTCTTTGGTGGCGGGGTTTACGTCGTAGCTTTCCAGCCATTGCGCGTCGCGGTCGATCTTGGACAAAAAGTAAGGGCCGTCTGCGTCATAATCGGCGCGCCACTGGTCGCCTGGGGCATCCGCCTCGCAGGTGTAGAATAGCGAGACAAGGCAGCCGCGCGATTGCACCGTCAAATAGGTGGTGCAGCCTTTGGGCGGGGTAAATGTGCCGGCAACGGCGGGGGTGGTCAAAAGGATAAGGGACAAAACAAGGCGCTTCATGGGAAACTCCATCCGGATGTTCAGATATAGGCTTATTCTGCGGCCACAGCAGAGGGCTGGGCCAGATAGGACAGGATCGAATCGGCCGCTTCGCGCCCGTCACGAATGGCCCAGACCACCAAAGACGCGCCGCGCACGATATCACCTGCGGCATAGACGCCAGGAAGATTGGTGGCATGGCTGCGGAAATCGGCCCTGATCGTGCCCCAACGGGTCACAGCCAGTTCCGGCACGCCCCAGAGCGCTTGCAGGTCTTCGGGTTCAAACCCCAAGGCTTGCACCACCAGATCGGCGGGTTCGGTATAGTCGGCGTCTTCGATCACCTCTGGCACTTGCCGCCCCGTGGCATCGGGCGCACCAAGGCGCATCTTTTGCACGATCACGCCGTCGACCACAGCGCCGCCGGTAAAGCCTTTGGGTGCAGAAAGCCAAACGAAATCAACGCCTTCTTCCTCGGCGTTTTGCACTTCGCGCTGGCTGCCGGGCATATTGGCCTTGTCGCGGCGGTACAGGCATTTGACTGATGTCGCCCCCTGCCGGATGGCCGTGCGCACGCAATCCATCGCGGTATCGCCGCCGCCGATCACGACAACGCGCTTGCCTTGCGCGTTCAACTCGCCTGAGTCGAATTCGGCGACATCATCACCAAAGCTTTTGCGGTTCGAGGCTGTCAGATAATCCAGCGCCTTGACCACACCCTGCGCGCCCACGCCGGGGGCAGAGATGTCGCGCGATTTGTAGACACCCGTGGCGATTAGCACGGCGTCATGGCGGCCACGGATTGCATCAAACGACAGATCCTCGCCCACGCGGCAGTTCAGCACGAATTGCACGCCAGCCTGTTCCAGCTGCGCGATGCGCTGCATCACCACAGGCTTTTCCAGCTTAAAGCCGGGGATGCCATAGGTCAGCAGGCCACCAGCACGGTCATATCGGTCATAGACCGTCACCTGCACGCCTGCACGACGCAGCACATCAGCAGCAGCAAGGCCACCCGGACCAGCGCCAATGATGCCCACCGACTCACCGCGTTCGACGCCCGGCTTGATCGGGGCAACCCAGCCGTTTTCCCAAGCCAGATCGGTCAGATACTTTTCCACAGCGCCAATCGTCACTGTGCCGTGGCCCGACTGTTCGATCACGCAATTGCCTTCGCACAGGCGGTCTTGCGGACAGATGCGGCCGCAGATTTCGGGGAAGGTGTTGGTCGCTTGGCTAAGATTATACGCCTCTTGCAGGCGGCCTTCGGCGGTCAGGCGCAGCCAGTCTGGGATGTTGTTGTGCAAGGGGCAATGTGTTTGGCAATAGGGCACGCCGCATTGGCTGCACCGGCTGGCCTGTTCGGCAGCCTTTGAGGCGGCAAACTGGCGGTAGATTTCGTGGAAATCTTCGGCGCGCAAATTGGCCGGGCGCTTTTCAGGCGTTTCTTTGCCCAAAGAGACGAATTTCAGCATACGTTGCACGGCCATAGGGGCATCTCCCAGCTTCACGGTGAAGGGGGTGATAGCTTGGTCCTTGGGGGAATAAAAGGCAGCATTGCTGACCTATAAATACGAATGTGACACCAAATTCGCCCGGGAGGTGAAAAAACACTGAAAATTAGGTCAGTACAAGATACCTATCGGCTTAGGAGCCCGCGAAAAGTGCGGCCAAGACACCCAACCCCAAGATGATTCGCCACCAGCCAAACACCGCGTAGCCTTGCTGCGACACATAGGCCAACATCCACTTGACCACGATAGCGCCCGAGACCGTGGCAACAAGCAACCCCACGCCCATTCCCGTCAGCGCCGAAAAATCCAGCTCGTGACGCGATTTGACCAGGTCGAACGTCACCGCCCCCAGCATGGTGGGCAGCGATAAAAAAAACGAAAACTCAGCCGCGGCACGCTTTGAAACACCCAAAAGCCGCGCCCCCACAATCGTCGCGCCCGAACGTGACACACCGGGCAAGATCGACAGGCACTGAACCACCCCGATCGCCAAAGCCTTGCCGAACGGAACCGCCGAAGCGTCATCCACCCGCGTTTGCGGTGCGATCTTGTCAACGAAAACCAAAACCACACCGCCTAAAACCAGCATGGCGGCCATTAACTTGGGCGTCTCGAACAAAACGGCTTTGATAAAGTCATGCGCCAGCGCGCCCACCACCATGGCAGGCGCAAAGGCGATCAAGACCGAGACAATAAAGCGCTGCGAGGCGGGTTTGGTGCGGTAGGTTGAAAACACCTCGCCCAATTTGTCGCGGTACAGATAGGCAATCGCCAGAATCGGCCCCAACTGGATCACCACTTCCAGCGTCTTAGACCCTTTCAGACCCAGAAAATGCGCCAACAGCAGCAGATGCGCGGTGGAAGAGACGGGGATAAACTCGGTCAGCCCCTCGACCAAGCCCAGCAGCGCTGCCGTCATCATATCGTTCATGGCTCAAACCTTCGGCAAATGTTTGGCAGAATCGCGGATGGCGGCGAATTGGCCCGTAGCGCGGTAGCGCCACAGATATTCGGGGATGATCGCGTCAAAATGGGCGGGCGTGATGCCCAGATCGGCCAAGGTTTTCGCCCCCGCCTGCACCACATTGTCTTGGCGCAACTGGCGTGCTTGGTCCGAAGTGATCACACCATTGTGAAACAGGCCCAGCGTCAGGGCCGAAAGCGTATCCAGCACGCCCGCCATAACAGTTCCCACCCAGAACGGCAGGTTCAGCACCAAGCGGCGGCGTTGGACCACCGTCAGCATGCGGTGAATGATCTCGGTCAGGGTCAGCGCATCCGGCCCGCCCAGTTCGTAGATGCCATGGGCTTTGCCCGTCACGCCCAAAACCGCCGCTGCGGCGACATCTTCCACATAGACGGGCTGGAATCGGGTCGTTCCGCCAATCAACGGCAGGATCGGCCCCATACGGCTCATCCCGGCAAAGCGGTTGAAAAAGCCGTCTTCGTTGCCGAAAATCACCGAAGGGCGCAGGATCATCGCCGTCGGGAAGGCGGCCAAGATGGCCAACTCGCCCTCGCCCTTGCTGCGGGCATAGTTTGACGTGCCGTCAGCATCCGCCCCGATGGCCGACAGATGCACCAAAGTGCCCAAACCTTGCGCCGCAGCCAGCCGCGCAATGCGCCCTGCCCCCGCAGCCTGCACGGCATCAAAATTATTCGCCCCGCGCGCATCAAAGGTGCCCACGCAATTCACCGCCGCATCCGCCCCCGCCAGCGCCGAAGCGACAGAGGCATCGTCGCGGATGTTGCAAAACACCGGCTCGACCTGCCCCACAGCGCCGTAGCCGCGCACAAACAGCGCCTCGTTCGGGCGGCGCACGGCCACGCGGACGCGCCAGCCCTCTTGTGCGAGTTTGCGCGCGATGTAGCGGCCGACAAAGCCAGAACCGCCGAAGATCGTGACCAGCTTGCTCATGGGGTCCTCGTCTGTGAAAAAGGGTGATTGCGCCATTTAGAACACTCCGCCTAAATACAGGGGCAAGCCCTTGCCAGCAAGACCAAAGCAGACGTCGATTTTTCCGCCACGCCCCGTTGACACCCCATGCAGGCACAGCTAAACCGCCATCCACGATACGCCCAGATGGCGGAATTGGTAGACGCGCTGGTTTCAGGTACCAGTGTTGCAAGACGTGGAGGTTCGAGTCCTCTTCTGGGCACCAATATCGCAAAGAAAGCCGTGCAATCCGAAGGGGTTGCGCGGCTTTTGTTTTTGGCGATCTTCGTTTGCACCGGTGCCGGTTAATTGGCTTGGTCTTAACCAAGACCGCGTGATGCTGTTGATTGGCGCCGATAGGATGGTTAGGGTGTTCCACTTTCTGCGCGGCATCGGTCACGGCGCGGGTGTAGCTCAATGGCAGAGCAGAAGCTTTCCACTCTTATGACGAGGGTTCGATTCCCTTCACCCGCTCCAACTCGCGGACCAGATCAGTCTTCCCATAGGCCACCGGCTTGCGCGGTGTTCGTTGTCGCAGATGCCGCCTGGGGGCCTAAAGATAGCCCTGCGCTTTAAAGGACAATTGCTGGGATTTGCCTATGATCAGATGGTCGTGCAGCACGATCCCAAGCGCGTTGGTGGCGTCTTGCACTTGCAATGTCATCGAAATATCCGCCTGCGACGGCGTCGGGTCGCCGGAGGGGTGGTTGTGCACCAAGATCACCGCCGAGGCGTTGAGTTCCAACGCGCGTTTGACCACTTCGCGGGGGTAGACGGGCACGTGATCTATGGTGCCTTCGGCTTGGGCCTCATCAGCGATCAGGGTGTTTTTGCGATCGAGAAACAGAATGCGGAATTGTTCGGTTTCGCGGTGGGCCATGACGGTTTGGCAATAGTCAAGCAAGGCGCTCCACGAGGTGAGGACGGGACGGTTCAGCACGCGGCCCCGCATCAGGCGGCCTGCGGCGGCCTCGACGATCTTAAGTTCTTGGATAACGGCATCCCCCACGCCTTTGACCATCGCCAACCTTTGCGGGCTGGCGGAGATGACGTGGTTAAAGTCGCCAAACGTGTTGAGCAGCAGATGCGCCAAGGGTTTCACGTCTTGGCGCGGGATGGCGCGGAACAGCAGCAGTTCCAGCAGTTCGTAATCGGGTAGGGCTGCGGGGCCGCCTGCCATAAAGCGGTCGCGCAGGCGTTTGCGGTGGTCGGAGATGTAAGACGGCAACTTGGCGGGCAATGGCGTGTGAAACGCTTCATCCTCTGCCCCTTTTGGGGCAAGAAGGGGGAGGGCTTGTTCATGAAATCCATTGGGTGCCATGCGGGCAATCTGGCATGGCCTTGGTGAAAAAAAGGTTAACGAACCGGCAAAAAAACGCCGCAGCCCTGTCGGGTGCGGCGCATTTAGGTGGCAAAGGATGAAAGCTTAGCTTTTCATGCCATCCCAAAAGCCTTTGACCTTGGCAAAGAACGACGACCCTTCGGGATTGTTATCCGCCCCAAGCTTTTCAAATTCGGCCAGCAAGTCTTTCTGGCGCGACGACAGGTTCACCGGCGTTTCCACCGCCAGTTCAATCATCATATCCCCGGCCCCACCGCCGCGCAGCGCAGGCATGCCCTTGGCGCGCAGGCGCAACTGCTTGCCGGTTTGGGTGCCAGCGGGCACCTTGACCCGACTTTTGCCGCCGTCAATCGTGGGCACTTCGACCTCACCGCCCAAGGCAGCGGTGATCATCGACACGGGCACGCGGCAGAACAGGTTCACCCCGTCGCGCTGAAAGATCGGGTGCTCGCGGGTTTCGATGAAGATGTACAAATCGCCGGTCGGGCCGCCGCGCATTCCGGCCTCACCCTCGCCAGACAGGCGAATGCGGGTGCCGGTTTCTACGCCGGCAGGGATATTGACCGACAAGGAGCGTTCTTTTTCGGTGCGACCGGCACCGCCGCAGGCTTTGCAGGGGTTTTTGATCGTCTGGCCAGCGCCCGCACAAGTGGGGCAGGTGCGTTCGACGGTGAAGAACCCTTGTTGGGCGCGGACCTTGCCCATGCCCGCGCAAGTCGGGCAGGTGACAGGTTCGGCCCCGCCTTCGGCCCCCGTGCCGCTGCAGACATCGCAGGCGACCGAGCTTGGCACGGTGATGGTTTTCTGAACGCCCTTAAAGCTTTCTTCCAGCGAGACGCGCAGGTTATAGCGCAGGTCAGACCCACGCTGTGCCCGACTGCGCCGCCCGCCTTGGGCCGCTTGCCCGCCGCGGCCCATAAAGTCGCCAAACAGGTCTTCGAACACGTCCGAGAAGGACGAGCCGAAATCCCCATTTCCACCACCGCCACCACCCGGACCACGCCCGCCTTCAAAGGCCGCATGGCCATAGCGGTCGTAGGCGGCCTTTTTATCGGCGTCTTTTAGAACATCGTAAGCCTCGTTGATCTCTTTGAACTGGGCTTCGGCGTTGGGATTGTCGGTGTTGCGGTCGGGGTGCAGTTCTTTGGCCTTGGTGCGGTAGGCTTTCTTCAGCTCTTCCGCCGAGGCGCCTTTGGGTGCCCCCAAGACTTCGTAATAATCGCGCTTTGCCATGGCAGGACCTTTGTATCAAGAATGCGTTTGGGCGACCCCGTGGGGGGCCGCCCTTAGCCGGTTCTGCGCGCGTTACTTGCGCTTGTTGTCGCCAAGGTCTTCGAAGTCGGCGTCGACGATGTCGTCATCGACATCGCGCGGGCCACCTTCGTCGCTGTTGCCTTCCGAGGCTTCGGCCTGCGCCTTATAGATCGCCTCGCCCAGTTTCATCGCGGCGTCGGTCAGGTTCTGGATGCCGCCTTTGATCTTGCCGGCGTCTTCCGACTTGATCGTATCTTCCAATGCGCTCATCGCCAGTTCGATCATCTCGACGGTCGAGGGATCGACCTTGTCGGAATGTTCAGACAGCGACTTCTTGGTCGAATGCAGCAGGCCTTCGGCTTGGTTCTTCGCCTCGACCAGCTCGCGGCGGGCCTTGTCGGCTTCGGCGTTGGCTTCGGCGTCTTTGACCATGCGTTCAATATCGGCATCCGACAACCCGCCCGAGGCTTGGATCGTGATCGCCTGTTCCTTGCCCGTGCCTTTATCCTTGGCCTTGACCGTCACGATGCCGTTGGCGTCGATGTCAAAGGTCACTTCGATCTGGGGCATACCGCGCGGGGCGGGGGGGATGTTTTCCAGATTGAACTGGCCCAGCATCTTGTTGTCGGCGGCCATTTCCCGCTCGCCTTGGAAGCAGCGCAGGGTCACGGCGTTTTGGTTGTCTTCGGCGGTGGAGAAGATCTGGCTTTTCTTGGTCGGGATCGTGGTGTTGCGGTCGATCAGGCGGGTAAAGACACCGCCCAAGGTTTCGATGCCCAAGGACAGCGGCGTCACGTCCAGCAGAACCACGTCTTTGACGTCGCCCTGCAGCACGCCCGCTTGAATGGCAGCACCGGCGGCCACGACTTCGTCGGGGTTCACGCCCTTGTGGGGCTCTTTGCCAAAGAACTTGGTCACTTCTTCGATCACGCGGGGCATGCGCGTCATACCACCGACCAGAACCACCTCGTCGATGTCACCGATGCTGACGCCCGCATCTTTCAACGCTGCTTGGCAGGGCTTGATCGAGCGTTTGATCAGATCGTCACACAGGCTTTCCAGCTTGGCGCGGGTCAGCTTGACCACCAAGTGCAACGGCTGGCCCGAGTTGCGGTCCATGCTGATGAAGGGCTGGTTGATTTCGGTCTGCGAGGACGACGACAGTTCGATCTTGGCCTTTTCAGCCGCCTCTTTCAGGCGTTGCAGGGCCATCTTGTCCAAGGTCAGGTCAACGCCGTGCTCTTTCTTGAACTCGTCAGCCAAGAAATTCACAATGCGCATGTCGAAGTCTTCGCCGCCCAGGAAGGTGTCGCCGTTGGTCGACTTTACTTCAAACAGGCCGTCGTCGATTTCCAGAATGGTGATGTCAAACGTACCGCCACCAAGGTCATAGACCGCGATGGTTTTGGTTTCTTTCTTGTCCAGACCGTAGGCCAAGGCGGCAGCGGTCGGCTCGTTGATGATGCGCAGCACTTCAAGGCCAGCAATCTTGCCAGCGTCTTTGGTGGCTTGGCGCTGGGCGTCGTTGAAATAGGCGGGCACGGTGATGACGGCTTGGGTAACGGTTTCGCCCAAATAGGCCTCAGCCGTTTCTTTCATCTTTTGCAGGATGATCGCCGAAACCTGGCTGGGCGAGAACTTTTCGCCGCGCGCTTCTACCCAGGCATCGCCGTCGCTGCCACCGGCGCTGACGACTTTATAGGGCAGGTTCTTCAGATCTTTTGCCAGCATCGAATCATTCGCCTTGCGGCCAATCAGGCGCTTGACGGCGAAGATGGTGTTAGAGGCGTTGGTGACCGCTTGGCGCTTGGCGGCTTGGCCGACCAGACGCTCGTTCTCGGTGAAGGCGACGATCGACGGTGTGGTGCGCGCGCCTTCGGAATTTTCAATGATACGGGGTTGGCTGCCATCCATGATGGCGACGCAAGAGTTGGTGGTTCCCAGGTCGATGCCGATAATCTTGGCCATGACGTTCCCTTTTCTTAGGCGAAGTTATGAAGCGGACCCAATCAGGCATCCAGCCTCGTTCCCAAATTGAACCGTCAGCGGGTGTTTTGGCCACACCCCCTTTCGGCTTCGTTGGGTATATAAGGGGGGGTCGCGGGTGCTGCAAGCGCCGCCAGAGCAAGAAATTCGCCTGAATTTGAAGGAATCGGCAGATTTCCTGCAAAGCTGTTAGGCAGTAAGGAATGCCAAGCGCAGCGCGGTCCCTGAGTGTGCGACCTGATGCTGCGCCAACTTGCTGTTCGTCCGCAGTTTGGCGATAAGGACGCTCGCTGCGGCAAGGGGCACAGGGTCTGTGCCAATCTCGTGGCAAAGGAGAGTTGATGGATTTTGATCGTATGATTCCGGTGTTTCGCCGGCTGGCCCTGGAAGCGGGCGCACGGATTTTACAGGTCTATAACGGCCCCGATTTCGCGGTGAAATCCAAAAGCGATTCTAGCCCCGTGACCGAAGCGGACGAGGCGGCGGATGACCTGATCTCGGCCGGATTGCGCGCGGCGTTTCCCGATTTGGTACTGATCACCGAAGAACAGGCCGCCAGCCATGAACAGCGCGCGTCGACCTTTCTGATCGTCGATCCGTTGGATGGCACCAAGGAATTCGTGCAACGGCGCGGCGATTTTACGGTGAACATTGCTTATGTCGAAGACGGCATCCCGTTGCGCGGGGTGGTTTATGCCCCGGCACAGGATCGGCTCTTTTATACGCTGGCAGATGGCACCTCGGTCGAAGAGACGGGCGCGTTTGACCACGATCTCGTGGGCGATTTGCACCGGCTTGCCGTGGCCAAGCCTGACATGGCGGCGCTGCGGGTGGTGGCTTCCAAAAGCCACCGCGATGCGGCGACGGATGATTATATCGGCAAATATGCTGTGGCAGATATGAAAAGCGCAGGGTCAAGCTTGAAGTTCTGCTTGCTAGCGACTGGCGAGGCTGATCTATACCCCCGCCTTGGCCGCACGATGGAATGGGACACCGCCGCAGGCGATGCCGTTTTGCGCGGCGCTGGCGGGCATGTGGTGCGCTTTGATGACCACAGCCCCTTGACCTATGGCAAGGCGGGCTGGGATAATCCGTTTTTCATCGCCTATGCGCCCGGAGTGGATTTGCAAAAATGACTGTCCTGATCGCCATTCCTGCGCGCTATGCCTCGACCCGGTATCCGGGCAAGCCTTTGGTGACATTGCGCGGGCCGGATGGCGAAAAGACCCTGATCCGGCGCAGTTGGGAAGCGGCGATGTCTGTGCGCGGGGTGGACCGTGTGGTGGTTGCCACCGATGACGAGCGTATCAAAACCCATGCCGAGGGTTTCGGGGCCGAGGTGGTGATGACCTCCTCTGCTGCGCAAAACGGCACTGAACGCTGTGCCGAGGTGCTGGCGCAGTTGACCGGCTTTGATGTGGTGGTGAACCTGCAAGGCGATGCGCCGCTGACGCCGGCATGGTTTGTCGAAGAGCTGGTTGCAGGCTTGCTGGCCGATCCGCAGGCCGATATCGCAACGCCCGTGCTGCGCTGCGATGGCCGTGCGGTGGCGGGGTTTTTGGCTGACAGACGGGCAGGGCGCGTGGGCGGCACGACAGCGGTGTTCGGCGCGGGTGGACACGCCTTGTATTTTTCCAAAGAGGTGATTCCCTACACCGGCAAAACCTACGGCGCAGCCGAACCCACGCCCGTGTTTCACCATGTCGGCGTCTATGCCTATCGCCCCGCAGCCCTCGCCGCCTATCCGAGTTGGCCCACAGGCCCCTTGGAGACGTTGGAAGGGCTAGAGCAGTTGCGATTCTTGGAACAAGGGCGCAAAGTGCTTTGCGTTCAGGTGCAAGCGCGCGGGCGGCAGTTTTGGGAGTTGAACAACCCTTCGGACGTGCCTATGATCGAAGCGATGATGCGCGATATGGGTCAGTTTTTCGCGAACGGTCGTCTTTGAGAGAAATTTAGGCGGATATGTGCTAAATTAGACGCAAAAAAGGTTTTGAAAATCGCACTTTCCTGGGCTAGTGGTGTTTTCCAGATTAGGGTGCAAAGTTTTTGTTCGGATGTTTGCGCGTCAGTTCGGCGCCAAGGATAGATTGGATAAGGACCATGGCAGCAGTTCGAACGCGTCGTATCCAGAAAGTGACCAAGGCAATCTTCCCCGTGGCCGGCTTGGGCACAAGGTTTTTGCCAGCCACGAAGTCGATCCCCAAGGAAATTCTGACCTTGGTCGATCGCCCGCTGATCCAATACGCCATTGACGAGGCACGGGCCGCAGGGATCAAAGAGTTTATTTTTGTCACCTCGCGCGGCAAGTCGGCCTTGGAAGATTACTTTGACCATTCGCCCGAACTGGAAGCGACCCTGCGCCGTGCGGGCAAGGACGCGCTGTTGGAAATCTTGCGCGAAACCAATATGGACTCGGGGGCCATTGCCTATGTGCGCCAAAACCGCCCCATGGGTTTGGGCCATGCCGTCTGGTGCGCGCGCCGTTTGATTGCCGATGAGCCCTTTGCCGTGTTGCTGCCCGATGACGTGATCGCCGCCGAAAAACCCTGCCTGCAACAAATGGTCGAGGCTTACGCCCAAACCGGCGGCAATATCGTCGCCGCGATGGAGGTGCCGATGGAAAAAACCGCGTCTTATGGCGTCTTGGATGTTGAACAGGATATGGGCGCGGTGGTTGCCGTCAAAGGCATGGTTGAAAAGCCAAAACCGGGGGAGGCACCGTCAAACCTTGCCGTGATCGGGCGGTACATCCTGTCGCCCAAAGTGATGCGCAATCTGGATAAGGTAAAGCCCGGTGCGGGCGGCGAAATACAGTTGACCGATGCCATCGCGATGGAGGCCGAGACACCCGGCACCGTCTTTGGCTTTCGCTTTCGGGGCCTGCGGTATGATTGCGGCACCAAGGCCGGCTTTTTGCAGGCGACCGTGGCCTTTGGCCTGTCGCGTCCCGATCTGCGAGACGAGTTCTCGGCTTACCTGAACGATATGGTCGCTTTGCAAAAGGCGGCGCAGTAAAGGTTTCACGGGGCGGGTGATGCGCGGTGGGCCATGAGCCGCGTCTGCCCTTGCTGCACAATTTGGCCGTTTTGATTTTCAACGCTGACAGCCAGCGTCAGCAGTCCCCTATGCGGGCCAGCCGCCCGCTTTGCCGCCACCGTCACAAGGGCGCGGATGCTGTCGTTGGCAAAAACCGGGGCGCGAAAAGCCCAATCCCAGCCAAGGCTGGCAAAGGTGGCAAACTGGGCCGGGGCGGTGGCTTTTAACCCCTCGACCAGCGACAAGATCAACAGGCCGTGCGCCACGCGCCGATCAAAGCCATGGGCGCGCGCGCCTTCGTCTGACAGGTGAATGGCAAAACGGTCTTGCGTCAAGGCGGCGAAGGCGTCGATGGCTTGGGGCGTCACTTTGGCCCAATCGGTCAGCAGGCAATCGCCGGGCTGCACCTGATCAAACCTGTAAAGGCCCGGGGGCAACATTTAGGCAAGTCTCATGTAAAAGACGGCCCAATCGGGCTGCGCCCGCAGGCCATTGGCACGGTGTTGCCCAATCGCCCCGCTGGCGCGGCCAATGAGCTTGGCCGGACGCGTCCTGACGCTGTGCAGATTTGCGATCAGTCGGGCCATTGTTTGTGCCTTGGTTTTTTTGCGCTTTTGCAAACGCTGTGTGAAGGCGATCTAAATGGAATTGCGGTAAAATGCCAAGCAGACTCTATGGCTTGCGTGCTTCGCTTGGTGCCGCAAAAGTCTTGGCTTGCCTTGATCAGCGGGACCTGTGTGCCTGATAAGCGGTTTTCGGGAAGTGGCCGTACCGAACTGGACCACGGCTAGCAGCGCTGTGCCGTTCCCCCACCTGTAACCGCCCAATCCAGCAGAACCCGTCAGCCGCCTGTTTTGACAGATCGCACCTTGCCTCTGCCCGTCCCTTTTGTCACGCTTGGGCCAAAGGGGTCGCAAACCGGCGCTTTCTTTTTCGCGCAGGCCCTAGCCTGCATCCAAACCGGAGGCTTTTATGTCAAACGATCCCTTGCTGCAGCCCTACAACCTTAAACACCTGACCCTGCGCAACCGGATCATGACGACCAGCCATGAACCCGCCTATCCCGAAGACGGCATGCCCAAAGACCGCTACCGTCTGTACCACCTTGAACGCGCCAAAGCGGGGGTGGCGATGGTGATGACGGCAGGGTCTGCTGCCGTCTCGAAAGACTCACCGCCGGTTTTCAACAACGTTCTGGCCTATAAGGACGAGGTCGTTCCATGGATGCGCCGCATTGCCGATGACTGCCACGAGGCGGGGGCGGCGGTGATGATCCAGCTGACCCACCTTGGGCGGCGCACGCGCTGGGATAAGGGCGATTGGCTGCCCGTGCTGGCGGCTGGGCCCGCCCGCGAACCCAGCCACCGCGCCTTTCCCAAGGTGATGGAAGATTGGGATATTACCCGCGTGATCAACGACTTCGCCGATGCCGCCGAACGAATGAAAGAGGCGGGTCTGGATGGGGTAGAGTTCGAATGCTACGGCCACCTGCTGGACCAGTTCATGTCGCCCTTCACCAACGCGCTGCCCGCGCCCTATGGCGGCAGCCTAGAAAACCGCGCCCGCTTTGCGATGGAGATGTTGGCCGCCGTGCGCAAACGGGTCGGTGAAAAGTTCCTGCTAGGAATGCGCTATACGGCGGATGAGGCGGAAGCCGGTGGCATTGACGCCAACGAAGGCGTGGCGATTGGCAAGATGTTCCGCGACAGCGGCATGGTCGATTTTCTCAATATCATCAAAGGCCGCATCCATACCGACGCTGCGATGACCGATGTGATCCCGATTCACGGCATGAAATCAGCGCCGCACTTGGATTTTGCTGGCCGTATGAAGGCCGAAGTGGGTATGCCCACCTTTCACGCCGCGCGCATTCCCGATGTGGCCACGGCGCGGCATGCCATCGCCTCGGGACAGTTGGATATGGTGGGCATGACCCGCGCCCATATGGCCGACCCGCATATCGTGCAAAAGATCATCGAAGGGCGCGAGCATGATATCCGCCCCTGTGTGGGGGCCACCTATTGCCTTGACCGCATCTATCAAGGCGGCATGGCGCTTTGCATCCACAACCCCGCCACGGGCCGCGAAGAAACCATGCCCCACATCATCAAACCTGCCGCCACCAAGCGGCAGGTCGTGGTGGTGGGTGCTGGCCCCGCAGGCCTGGAAGCCGCCCGGGTCGCCGCCGAACGCGGGCACAAGGTGACGGTGTTTGAGGCCGCACCCGAAGCGGGCGGCCAAGTGCGCCTGATCGCCCAAACCAAACGCCGCGCCGAGATGATCGGCATCACCGACTGGCGCTTGGCGCAATGTGCGGCCCTTGGGGTAGAGTTTCGCTTTAACACTTGGGCCGAGGCAGAGGATGTGACGGCCCTGAACCCCGATGTGGTGATTATTGCCACGGGTGGCATAGCGCAAAAGGACATTCTGGCCGCTGGCAACGAGCTGACTGTTTCGGCTTGGGATATCCTGTCAGGCGATGTGAAACCCGGCCAAAACGTGCTGCTTTATGACGATGCAGGGGACCATACCGCGCTGCAAACGGCCCAGCTTCTGGCCGAATCGGGGGCCGTGGTCGAGGTGATGACGCCGGACCGCACCTTTGCCCCCGATGTGATGGCGATGAATCTGGTGCCCTATATGCGCGCCATTCAGGATAAGAAGGTGACCTTTACCGTCACCTATCGGCTGACCTCTGTCGCCAAAGAGGGCAACCTGATGAAGGCCACCATCGACAGCGATTACAGCAAACTGGGCATCACGCGCAGCTTTGATCAGGTCGTGGTCAACCACGGTACCGCGCCGCTTGATGAGCTTTATTTTGCTCTTAAACCGCGATCGGTCAATCTTGGGGCGGTGGATTACGATGCGTTGATTGGCAGCCAACCCCAAACTTTGGCCGAAGGACCTGTGGGCTTTCAACTCTTCCGCATCGGTGACGCGGTCGAAGCACGCAACATCCATGCCGCGATTTACGACGCGCTTCGGCTGATTTCGATCCTGTAAGATTTTTGATCAGGCTCTAAATTTCGGCGATTTGCGGCAGGCGAAAAATTTTTCGGACAAAATGTTTAAAAAATATCCATCTAAGCCTCAAAAATGACAAAAATAGGATTTTATTAACAGGCAGACCGAAACCGGAACTGGGGCGCGTTGTGCGGTGCCCGACTGCCTTGGAGATGAAATTGTCCTTAAGCCATCCCGTGCCCGATCACGTCGATATTGTTTTGCTTTCGTCCGGCCCGCTTTCGGCTTTGGCCAGCGCACAACTCGCCCGTCTGTATGATATGCCACTGGCCATGGCGCAGGGGCTTTTGTCCAAAGGCCGCGGGCTTGTGGCGGGGCAAATGCCGCGCGAAAAGGCCAAGGTCGCGACCGCGCTGATGGCGACATTCGGTGTTCGTTTGGCGATGGTACCGGTTGGTCACGACGCTTTGCCGGAACTGTTTGACCTTTGCCTGCATTTGACCGAGCTGCCCGCAGCCGCCTTGGTCGAGGCCATGCTGCGCGATTTGGGCCTGTGGGTTTTGCCGGAGCCGCCGGATTTTCTTGGCCTTGGCGGGCTGCAACTGCAGGATCTGACCTATGATGTGGCCCAAGCCAGCGTTTTGGCCTTGGACCGAATCGCGGGTGTGGAGGTCATGTCTTGCGGCCAAAATCACGCACTTTATGATCTTTTCTTGGCGCCTGACCAAAAGCGCGCTGACTTGATGTCGCAAATCAAATACTTGGCCGATATGGGCTGTTACGCGGCGCACCCTTGGCCTGCCATGGCTGTCGGCCTTGACCGCCAAATGCTGACCCATTTCAAGACACGGTTTACCAACCATGGATTGGTCTGCGTCAATCAAGCCTTTCAACGCTATAATCTGATCTTGACGGGTCTTGGCGAAGTCTCGATCCGCGATTTTGTCGACTTTCTGACAGTGCGCGGCCATGCGCCTTCGGTCGCCTTTGATGGCTTAAGGCATGACAAGGGTCTGACGATTGAAAAAGCCCTTAGCCGCAAGTCTGCCGAACAATTCTTGGCTGATTATACGATGATTGGCCTAAAGGTGCGTGCCGATTTTGTACGCCTGTAAGAGAAAATCATTAAAATTTCGGGAATTAAGTCCGAATTCATAAACATCGCCTAGAACGGGTCTTGGGTAGACTAGGGGTGTAAGAATGGCTGGGCATGCAAATGCCGCGCCAGCTTTTATCAAACGCAAAAAGCTTATCGTTCAAGACGGTCATCATGGCGGCGCGTGGAAGATCGCCTATGCTGACTTTGTCACGGCGATGATGGCTTTTTTTATGTTGATGTGGCTGATTGGCGCGACAACGGAAAAACAACGCAAGGGTCTTGCGGATTATTTCAACCCGACGGTTGTCCAAAACCAGACGGTATCTGGCGGCGACGGGCTTTTCGGGGGTGAGTCTGCCTTGAAAGACAAAACCTTGGCTCAAACCGGGATGGGCGCTTTTTCAGGCTTTGCTGAAAAATCCGATCCTGCTGCTGGCGAAACCGCTTCCGATCAAGCGGCCTTGGATGCCGCCTTGCAACGGTTAAACTCTGAGCTGCAGGGCAAGGGCGGCGAAAGCCAAACGATGGAGCGTTTGTTGAGCCATGTCGTGACCAAAGTCACCGACGAGGGCTTGGTCATTGATGTTTTTGACACGCCTCAAAACGCTTTGTTCGATCAAGATACCGCGGTGCCGACCGAAACTTTGACCCAGATTGCAGCGCTTTTGGCGGATGTCTTGGCCAATACCACCAACAGCATCGCCGTGGCGGGTTATGTGCGATTTTACCCCGTCGTGCTGATCAAAAACCCCCGCTGGGACCTGTCTGCCGCCCGCGCGCAACAGATGCGGCAGTTGCTGGAAGGATTCGGCATGAAACCAGGCCGCACGGCCCGCATCAGCGGCCATGCCGACCGCAAACCTGTGACCGCCAATCCCATGGCCGCGCGCAACAACCGGGTGGAGGTGATTTTGTTGCGCCAAGACCGGTAAAAGCACAGCATTTTATCTGTTATCTCTTCCTTAAGCCGCATCGTGCAGTCTGCAGCCATCGAACCTAGCTGCAGAAAGGCGCTATGAATGACGATGTCCTCTTCGTTGAACGCGGGGGTGGCGGGGCTGAATGCGAACGCCAACCGCCTGTCCGCCATTTCAGACAATATCGCAAACGCCTCTACCTATGGGTACAAGCGCACAACGTCTGACTTTTATTCCCTTGTCGTTCAGTCCGATCGAAGCACGTCTTACTCAGCCGGCGGGGTTCGCTCGATCAGCCACCGGCTGATTGATGAACATGGCCCGCTTTTGCCCACATCCAATGCGACAGATTTCGCCATCGACGGTCGCGGTTTTATGCCGGTGACCACGATAGACGCTGTGCACCGTGGCAGCGGCACTTTGCCAGTTCAATTGACGACAACCGGGTCCTTCAAGCCAGATGCTGACGGGGTTTTGCGCACGCCCGCCGGTCAGGTTTTGATGGGTTGGCAGGCCAATGCCGATGGCACGGTTGGAACCTATCCGCGCAACACGATGTCCGCACTTACCCCGGTTCAGCTGGATACGAACCTGCTGCAAGTGAACCCGACAACGCAAATGTCACTATCGGCCAACCTGCCAGCTCAGGCCACGCAAGTGGGGGCCAGTGGCCAAACCTATACCATGTCGGTGCCTTACTACGGCAACCTCGGCGGGCAAGAATCGCTGGATTACGTGTTCACCCCTTCCGTCCCACCAACTGGTACGACGGCGTCCAACACCTGGACGATGCAAATCAAGGACAGCGCCTCGGCCGGGGCAGTGATTGGCACCTACCGCGTTGTTTTTGATGGCACACAAGGGTCTGGGGGCACCGTGGCCTCGGTGACAGCGCTGGGCACAAGCCCCGCCTATAACGGGTCAACCGGCGCCATTTCCTTGACAACCGGCGGTGGGCCGATGGTCTTGAACATCGGGATTGTGGGGGCAAAAGGCGGTCTATCACAGTTGGATTCCAACTTTGCGCCGATCGGAAAGGCGATGAATGGCAGCCCCGTTGCCCGGCTTTTGAGTGTTGAGATTGATGATAACGGTTTCTTACACGCCAATTACGGTCAGGGCTTTTCAAAAGTTGTCTATCAGATCCCCGTCGTGGATGTCGCCAATCCCAACGGTTTGGCCTCTCGGTCTGACCAAACCTATGAAACCACGGCAGAATCGGGTGCATTCTATTTGTGGGATGCGGGCGATGGGCCGATTGGGCAGGTCGTCGGCCACAGCATGGAGCAATCTACCACGGACGTCACGTCGGAACTGACCAGCCTGATCAGCACGCAGCGCGCCTATTCGTCGAACGTTAAAGTGATCCAGACGGTCGACGAAATGCTGCAAGAAACCGCCAATTTGAAACGCTAGGGGGCTTAGGTGAGTTTCGGCACCGCCTTTTCAAGCGCCCTCTCCGGGCTTACCGCCGCGTCCAAGGCGTCAGAACTGGTGTCGTCCAACATTGCCAATGCCACAACCCCGGGCTATGGCCGCCGCGCCTTGATGCTTGCCGCGCAATCTACCGGCACAAATGGTCAAGGCGTCAAGATCGTCAGCATCAACCGGGCTGAAGACCGCCCCTTGCTCAGTGATCGCCGCTTGGCGCAATCGGCACAAGGCGATGCACAAACGCGGTTAGGCTTTCTCACCCGTTTGCAAACCTTGATGGGCACGCCTGATCAAGCAGGGTCCCTCAACGGGCGCGCGGCCGCCTTTGGATCTGCCCTGACAGAGGCCATTTCCCACCCGGAATCGGACGCAAGGCTTGGCGCGGTCGCCTCAACGGCGAAGGCCTTGGCCAGCGGTCTTGCGGCGATCGGCACGGATATTCAAACCGCGCGCACCCGTGCAGATGAACAGATTGCCAGCCAAGTGCAGCAGCTAAACAGCGCCTTGGCCCGCGCAAGCAAGCTTAACGCTCAGATCCAAACAGGATTGGGGGCTGGCCAAGACACATCGTCGCTTCAAGATCAGCGCCAGCAGATCATCGACCAAATCGCCCAGATCGTGCCCTTGCGCGAGGTTGCCCAAAATGACGGCATGATTTCCCTTTACACAACCGGCGGGGCTGTCCTTTTAGACCTGCGGCCTTCGGTTTTCGGCTTTACACCCACAACGGCGATTTCGGCACAGATGACGTTGCAATCGGGCGGTCTTTCAGGACTGTCTTTGAACGGTATTGCCACGCCAACGGCGGAGGGCGGCTCTTTTCTTCTGGGCGGTACTCTGGCGGCCAACTTTGCGCTGCGCGACGACCTAGCCGTCAGCGCGCAAGCGCAAATTGACGCGGTTGCGCGCGATTTGGTCGAAAGGTTTCAATCCAGCAGCGTGGATTCGACCCGTGCCGCCGGGGATGCGGGCCTTTTCACCGATGCGGGCAATCGCTTTTCTGCAGCCAATGAGGTTGGATTGGCCCAACGCCTGACGCTGAACCGCAGGGTTGACCTCGGCCAAGGTGGCGCTTTGTGGCGACTGCGCGATGGGCTCGGGGCCACAACGCCGGGCCCGCCCGGCGCGAGCGCGCTCTTGGCCACTCTGAATGCCGCTTTGACGGGAAGCCGCCAAACCGTGTCAGGCGCGTTTTCCCCGGGGCAGCGCAGCTTTTTGGTCTTGACCGGTGATCTTTTGTCCACGACCGCCGCAAAGACCATCGCAGCCCAAGGTGAGGCCACCTTTGCCTCAGCCCGGCTCGAGACCTTCACCTCGCAAGAGGCGCAAGCCGGTGTCGATACCGATTTTGAAATGCAGTCCCTGCTGCAGGTAGAACAAAGCTATACCGCCAATGCCAAGGTTTTAAAGGCTGTGGGCGATATGATGCAAACCTTGTTGGATATGTAAGATGCACATTCTAAGCTTGGGCGATATGTCGCAATCCTTGATCTTGAACCGGCATAGCGTCCGCCTCAAGGCCGCCATGCAAACCCTCTCGACCGAAGCCACAACGGGAATGGCCGCCGATCAAACTGCGCGGTTACATGGCAATTTTTCCTCAATCGCGGGAATTGAAAGCAGCCTGACCCTGATCGAAGCCTATCAAAACGTCGGTGCTGAAACGCAAGTCATGGCTGATATGATGCAAAAATCGCTCAAAAGCGTTCAAGATCAGTCTTCCGCCATGGGCCTGGTTCTTATGACTGCCACATCGGGCGCCTTGCCTTCGCAGGTGGATGCGATGGGCCGACAGGCGGCGCAGGCTTTGGATTCAGTCATGGCGGCTTTGAACACCAGTCTTGGCGATAGGGCTTTGTTTTCTGGCCAGCAAACCGCCAGCACCGCTTTGGCCAGTTCCGACTTACTGCTTTCTTCGCTTGAAACCGCAGTCACCGTCGCAGGCGCCAATTCCGCCTCTGAGGTTGAGGCCGCGGTGACCGCGTGGTTTGGTTCACCCACAGGTTTTGCGGCCTTGATCTATCACGGCGGCCCCCCGTTAGGCCCCGTCTCGGTCAGTTCCGATCAAACGGCGCAACTGGATATCACGGCCACAGACCCGGCTCTGATGCAGGTGTTGAAAGGCTTTGCCACCGCTGCCCTGCTGTCGCGCGGTGTTCTTACGCCAAGCAATGTGGCGCGTGCCGATCTGGCCCACAGGGCGGGACTGCAATTGGTGACGGCACAGGTTCCCTTGACCCACTTGGCGGCCAAGTTGGGCACGACGCAGGCCATCCTACAAGACGCCACGGCCCGCATTGGCGCTGAAAAAAACGTTCTGCAAACTGCCCGCCTGACGCTGCTTTCTGTTGATCCTTACGAAACAGCCACAAACCTTCAAGAAACCCAAAGCCAATTGCAAAGGCTTTACGCAATCACCGCACGCGCCGCACGCTTTAGCTTGGTGGATTTCTTATGATCGCTCGGGTGCTATTCATCGGCATGGCTGCTCTTTTTGCCAATGCGGCAGCATCGGAATCGATCCGGATCAAGGACTTGGTCGAATTTGACGGGGTGCGCAGCAATGATCTGGTCGGCTATGGTTTGGTGGTAGGCCTTGCTGGCACGGGTGATGGGCTGCGCAATTCCCCCTTCACTGAAGAGATTATGTCAAACCTCTTGGAGCGGCTCGGTGTCAACGTGACGGGTGAGAAATTTCAGCCCAAGAATGTGGCGGCGGTCTTTGTGACAGCCGCTTTGCCGCCTTTTGCACGGGCTGGTGGGCGGATTGATGTAACAGTGTCGGCCATTGGTGATGCAAAAAGCCTTTTGGGTGGGACCTTGGTCATGACCCCTTTGAATGGCGCCGATGGCCAAATCTATGCTGTGGCGCAGGGCACCATCATTGCCGGTGGGGTTTTCGCCGAAGGCCAAGGCGCCAAAGTGACCCAAGGTGTGCCGACGGCTGGAACGATCCCGTCCGGTGCTCATATCGAGCGCGAGGTTCAGTTCGATTTCAGTCAGATGCATTCGGTTCGGCTGGCGCTTCGGGCCCCCGATTTTACCACTGCAGCTCGTATTGAGGGGGTCATAAATCAGGCCTTCGGCGCGCAAGTTGCCGTTATGCAAGATGCAGGCACCGTGGCTTTGAACATTGATGCGACAAAACTTGGCTCGCCGGCACGCGCCATCGCTGCGTTAGAAAACCTTTTGGTCGAACCTGAGGCGCGGGCCCGTGTGGTGGTCGACCAGCGCAGTGGCACCATCGTGATGGACGAAGATGTGCGCATCAGCCATGTCGCCATCGCGCAGGGCAATTTGACACTCCGGGTGGACGAGATGCCGCAGGTTAGTCAGCCCAATCCCTTTGCGCAGGGCGAAACAATCGTCGTACCCAATTCGAAAGTGTCGATCCAAAATGCGCCCGGAACGGGCCTTGCAGAAGTGCAGGGCGGTGCCAGCCTTTCGGAGGTGGTCGCCGGCCTGAACGCATTGGGTGTGGCACCCCATGATATGATCGACATTCTCAAAAGCATCAATGCCGCTGGAGCTTTACATGCCGAGTTCTTGGTGAACTGAAGGGATGGGTCTTTGGCGCCGGTTTAGCCCCCCGTGTAACTGCGAACCAGCGCGCCAGACACCAATGTCCAGCCGTTGGCCACCACAAAAAACGCCAATTTGAACGGCAAAGAGACGACAGCGGGGGGCACCATCATCATCCCCATCGACATCAAAATCGCTGCTGTCACCAAATCTATGATCAAAAATGGCAAATAGATCAAGAAACCTATCTGAAAGGCCCGCGTGATTTCAGAAAGCATAAACGAGGGCACGAGCAGCGAGAAAGGCGCCCTGGAGAGCGGTGCGGTGTCATTGGGCCGCAAGGCTTGCAGGGCGGCGAAGGTCTCGGGATTGGTGCGGGCCGCCATAAAGCCGCGAAACGGGGCCGCAATAAGTGGCAGGGCCTGTTGCACATCCATTTGCCCACTCGTCAAAGGTTCAATGCCTTTTGTCCAGGCTTCGGTAAAGACTGGATCCATGACGAACCATGTGAGGAACAAAGACAAGCTGACAATCACCATGTTGGGGGGTGATTGCTGCAGGCCTAAGCCCTGCCGCAACAGTGATAAAACCGTGACGATGAAGGGAAAACACGTCACCATGACGGCCAGGCCGGGAACAAGGCTTAGCACGGTGACGAGCAGAATCAATTCCACCGACCGCGTGGCCAAGGAACCCGTATCGCCAAAATCCACAGAAATGGATTGCCCCCAAAGGGGATTTGCCATCAAAGCCAGCGCCACTGCGAGCCAAAGACCTTTTTTCACATTCCGTCCCGCAGATTGACGACTTCTGTCAGGCGAACAGCCAGTTGGCCGGCCTTTTCCCCCTCTAACTCTTGCAGTTCTCCGCGGGCGATCAGCCGGTCGCCAACATAAAGCTCGACCAAATCATCCACCCGACGGTCCAAGGGTAAGACAGCATCCCGGCTTAGCCGCAGCAGGTCTTTCACCAAAGGCCGCGCCTTGCCGACCGATATTGTCACTTCGATCGGCACCTGCGCAAACGGATTGGCATCGGCAGCATTATCCATAAAGAACATCCTTTCCATGAAGATCGAAAAATCCACGCACGGCGATGGCGATGTCGGCAGTTGTTTGATCAAGGTTCACCTCAGCCTCGGCCAGGCCAAGCTGCAAGTGAACTTGTCCTTCGCTTAAAGCCGGATCTGCGCACAGTCTCAGCGGCAGAGTGGTGCCCGCCTCGATGACGGTTTGGACTGCCCATTGAGACGCGGGGTTTACCCGCAGAATCAGGGGAGCATCGCTTAGACGGTCGGCCAAAGGGATCAGCGTCTCCATCACAATGGGCCCCAGGGTTTCGCGGGCAATCAGCGGCAAAACTTGGTCAAGGATATGCCGCAAAAGGGGTTGAAGTGCTGTCAGAACATGGGCCTGCGCTTCATGATAGGTGAAGCTAAGTTTTTGCAGCTGCTGGGCAAGTTCGGTTTTGCTGTGCGCAGCTTGGGCGGCCATTGTGGCTTGGGCTTCTTCAAAGCCAGTGTGGTAGCCGTCGTTGAAGGCCGTTTCGTATTCTCTTGCAAAAGTGACCTGATCGATCATGGCCTGTCCATGGTCAGCTTTTGGGTCGATATAAAAAACTTCAAGAGCAAGGGGCACTAGGCAGCCTCCTCGTCATATTCCATCCAGGATCTCAGGATTTCAATGGATTCCGCCTGACGGTCTTCGATCAAATGCCTTAAACGCGCAACGGGATCGCCCAAGGACTCCAAAAGGGTGAGATCCTGTGCTCCGTCTTTCGCTTTGTCGGCCTCAAGGAGGCCGTCTTCAATCTCGCCCGTCAGGACTTGGGCATTTGCTCCGGCGCGGGGAAGGGCTAATGGTAACATAGGCGTGGTGGGCTGAGGGGCTGCGATACCCGATGACAGGATAAGGGGTCGCAACACAAAAAGTCCCAAGACCAAGGCCACAATCGCCAGTACCGCCCCTTGCAAAAGCGACATCGGGTTCAGTTGCCCCAAGATCGGGGTAAAGCCGGTTTCAGCCGAAGTCCCTTCTGACGTCGGCTTTTGAAACGGCAATGATTTCAAAGTCAGAATATCGCCGCGCTCTGGGTTCAGCCCAACGGCCGAGGCAACAAGTTCCGTCAGCGTCGCAAGTTCCGCCTCGCTGCGTGGTTTAAAACTAACGCTGCCATCGGCCGCCACGATCTTTTCTTGATCGACCAAGACAGCCACCGACAGTTTTGACACAGCACCTGGCAGTTTGATCACCTGCCGGGTGGTTTCGGAAACGTCGAAGTTCACCCGCTCTGTCTTGTCGCTATTTTGGCTTTGGTTCGATCCGCCCCCTGCGCCCGCCCCTGCTGGGAGATTTGACGCGACCGTTACCGTTCCGTCGTTACCCGTTGAAGACCCTGATTTGGCGGATGTTTCTGTTGAAATCGCTACTTTTCCCCTTGGATCCAAGGTGCGTTCGTTGACCTCCTCGCGGTCGGTGACGACGGCAACCGTCACTTCAACCACAGCGGCGTTGGGGCCGACTCGGGCTGCCAAAAGATGTTCGATATTCGCCTTAATCTCTGCCGCTTTGGAATCGCCTGCAGTTGAGGGCGTCGCGTTCTCCCCATCCGACGCCATCAGCCCAAAGGCAGAGTCAATCACCGCCACATCATCGGGTTGCAAACCCGCCACCGCGCCCGCGACCAGATGTCGAATCGATAAAGCCTGGTCAGCCGTTAGGGCTGACCCCCGCGTTGTTATCGTGACGCTTGCAGAGGGTTTTGTTTTGCTTTGAAAGACTTGCGCCGAGGCCTCGGCGATATGCACCCGCGCTGCCTTAACCTCTGGCAGAGCCACGATGGTGCGCGCCAACTCGCCCTCTTTCGCGCGCCAATAAGCGGCGTCAAACATCTGCGAGGTTGTGCCAAAGCCGGACAGGGAATCCAGCAATTCATACCCTTTTCCCGCCGTTTCGGGCAAACCCTGTGCCGCCAGTTTCATGCGCAACGTATCGCGCAACGTCTGGTCTACATAAATGGAGTCGCCGCGAATCTCTGACTTTACCCCCTGTTGATCCAGCGCCGACACAACCTGCCCTGCCGCCGCCGGGTCAAGGCCCGAATACAGCAAGGCCATATCGGTCTGCCCCGCCAAACGCGCCAACCCCAGCACCGCCAGGAACATCGCAAGCGTTGCCCCCACGATCACCGCACGACGGACCAAGGTCAGGTTGGCCCAAAGCGTCAGCAGGTTTTGCACAATCGTCTCCTCTGCGGGTTTTCGCGTCTTGAGTGCACATTGCAGCCCCGGCCTTAACAATCGGTTAGGATCGCTGGTCTATTTTCGT
>Ga0114958_10000328_pt1 | contig 41365 bp, 47 predicted proteins | sample C_130208_EF_Meta_FD_89577 | JGI IMG/M metagenome (GOLD analysis project Ga0114958, IMG submission 89577) | Freshwater microbial communities from Lake Croche, Canada to study carbon cycling - C_130208_EF_MetaG | ecosystem: Environmental > Aquatic > Freshwater > Lake | place: Lake Croche, Canada... | reverse complement strand
CTTATAAAAATATTTAGAACCCAAAGCGGGGGTGAGCCACAACTCTAACCTGCTTTGGGTTTCTTTTTTTTTAAAAACACAAACTATGAAACTAATTGTAGAAATAGAAATATCCGATGAGTACAAATACAAGTTGGAAGCAGCTAAACAGGATAAAATAAAAGTTTTTGGGCGTAATTTTGTCATGCCAATAGATGACGCTTTATCAGATAAAGTTTTAGACAATTCAACCTATATAGCCCAATACAAAGGGAAAAGATATATAGACCTGATTGAAAATATCAAACTTGTTGATGTAATTGATTAACCCTCACTAAACATAAATAAGATGAAAACATGGCAAGAAATATGGGAAACAGTACCCGAAAGGGTAAAGATAGCCCACACTAAAGAACGCAACAGGGTGCATAAAAAATACATGAAACAGTTACTATTGTTACACTCGGAGGTGCAAGCTAAAAACTACTACGGAGAGGAATTGACCGAAATGGAAAACAAAATGCAAGAGATAATGGCTAACAGCTATAAAGATGGGGCTTTGGTAACAGCTAAGCACCTTGATAAATATTTTAACCCTTTAAACGAGGAAGGCTAACATGGACACCGTTGCGTCTAAGGGTGTGATGGTGAACTACTTACCAATTAACATAGCTAAAGGTAGGCTTCAAGGGTTAACGCTCCAACTAATGTCGGCAACTTACCTTGATTTTTAAGAGTGTGTTCCCCACTCAAATTATTTTTTAACGCAAAAGATTTAATATTTATGGAGGCATTTACATCTCTATCAAGAACAGAATTACATTTAGGACAAGTCCATTCGCGGTCTTTAAGTGTTAGTTCTTTATTGATATATCCACAGCAAGAGCAAGTTTTGGATGATGGTGCAAACCGCCCTATACGTAGAATATTTTTACCATACCAATCAGCTTTATATCCCAACATAGTTACAAAAGTCGACCAGCTTACATCATTTATTTCTTGTGCTAAATTGTGGTTTTTAACCATATTACTTACTGCTAAATCCTCTAAACAAATTGTTTGGTTCTCACGAATTAATTTAGTGGATGCTTTATGCAGAAAATCTTTGCGTCTGTTTACTACTTTTTCATGTAGCAAGGCAAGGCGTTTCTTATTACGCTTACCTTTGTGTTTTGAATATTTACGTTGTATGTATTTTAATTTATTTTGTGCTTTGCGTAAATTCTTTGGATTTTTAAAAACCTCACCGTTAGAAGTTATTGCAAAATTATTAATTCCTAAATCAATACCAATAGTAGAGCCGTTGGCTTTTGTCTCTTTAATAGGCATTTCAGTATTAGTATCGGCTAATATTGATACAAAATATTTTCCTGTTGGAGTAACGCTTATAGTAGCACTTTTTATAGTGCCTTTAATTTCACGATGTAAAACTATATTAATCCCCTCTTTAAATTTTGGAACAATCAAAAGGTTATTTTCAACTATTACGTTTTGCGGAATAGAAAAAGATTGTTTGCCTTTATTTTTAGATTTGAATTTAGGAAATCCAGCACCTTTAAAAAACTTTTTAAAGGCAATATCCATATTTTGTATAGATTGTTGCAGGGATTGGCTATTAACTTCCTTTAACCACTCACATTCTTTTTTAAGTTCGGGAAGTTGTTTGATTAAATCAAAGGCAGAAAAATTATGTTTAGAACCTAAATACGCTGTATTTTTTGTTTGAAGAGCTAAATTATATACAAACCTGCTACTGCCAATGTGTTTAGAAATCAAATTTTTTTGAGTGGCTGTTGGATACAGTCTATATTTGTAGCCCTTAAGCATATACCGTTAAATGGTTATTGTTTTTATAAAAGTATAATATTTTTTTGATAAAACACAATTTTTGTTTAAATTTAGAAAAATAAATATTCATAGCGCAATTTCTTATAAAAGACCGATTGCCCCTGCGTTAGTGGGGCTTTATAAAAAAATAAGCAAATATGACAGAACAAGAAATTAAAATACCTATAACAGATGAGGTAAATGAAAACTTGCAAAAGTTAGGAAGTTTTATCAAAAACACACCCAACGCAACCACTGTTTACATTCAAATACTTATGAGTGGAGATATAACAAGCCAGGCCTCTTTTATTTATTACCTATTGCCATTTGTCCAAAAAGGGATAGATATACAGTACATATATGAGCCATACAAAGGAATTAGCAAAACATACAGTTACCTAAAAGCAGGGGTTGTGGCTTTTATACAATCATCGTTTAGTAAAGAGCAGCTTAATAATATGTGGGACAAGTGCATTGAAGAACAAATAAGACTATCTCACAGTATTCATAATAGCAAAACAAAATTATTTAATCCTGACTTTACAAAAGCACCAATAGCTGTTGTGTCAAAGGAAAAACAAAAACTCTTTGATTTTGAATATCGGTATGGTTTGCTTGATGAGCAAATGGCATATATAACTTTAGAAATAGACAAATTACTAAAATAGTTTGTATATTTGCAATCTTCATTGGGTCGTAACGAGGTCTAGAAATAATCAACCCAACAATCAGCCTTTCAGCAATGGAGGGCTTTTTTATTTACTTTTTCTTACTCTTACCTGCTTTACTCAAAGCAATTGCAATAGCTTGTTTCTTTGGAACGCCCGCTTTGATTTCTGTCTTAATGTTATTAGAAATAACCTTTTTGCTTGAACCTTTTTGTAGTGGCATAATATTTATTTTTTAAGTAATACCTCATTATCAAACAACTTAACACCAAGCGGAGTATCACCGTACCCGTCCATAGCGTCAATAAAGTTACGGTACTCACGTATCGCTTGGCTCTGTATAACCAAGAACTGTTGAAACAGGTCAATAGCAGCCAAAGGACATACCTCTAAAGACATTTTATATACCGTTTCGTACTTCTCACCCAAAGCCGCTTCAAGCTCAAGGGAACGCTCTATAACGTCCCGTAGCGAAGCATAGTTTAGTTCGGGTTGATTAATATCACTTAGCTTAGGTAAATACCCCATATCCGTAGCGTACTGAATAAGGATATTGGCGTGTTTCTGCTCGTCTTTACTTTCCTGTAAAAAGAACTTAGTACCACCTTCGTACTGTTTTAAAGACGACCATTGATAGGCTGACTTATAATGGTATGAGGCGTATAGTTCCTCTACCAATAGTTCGTCTATTGCCTTTGTAATCTTCTTATCTAAAGTTGTATCTTCTGCCATGTTGTAAAATTAACAAATTTTCTTTAATCCTAATTTCTTTTCTAACCTGCCTAATTGTTTATCGTACTTACCGTCTTTATTTTCCAATATGTCCCGTATGTACTTCATATCGGCTGCATTAGTAACTTTACGGGCTACTGTTTCCAAGTCGGGGTTTTTAGTTCCTAACTCTTCAAATATATCCTTTCTGTTTTTACCTTTAAGCAAATCGTCAATTTGGGTATCGGAGATAGGGGCTTGTTCTATTTTAACCGCTTTAGCTTTTTTAGCAGGTACAGCATCTTCGCCAAGCATTTGAGCATAGATAGAACGCATATCGTCGTTTAGTTCTATATCTATATCGCTACCCTTAATGCCATTGTATATATCGGATAGCCATGTTTTAAACTTCTCAAATACTTTTTTAAGCCCTTCTGTTGGTGCAACACCTTCCGATAGGTACTTCTCAAAGCCCCTTGCAAACTTCTCGCTTGTTTCGGTTGTCCAAGCACCCGTCTTAGCCCAATTGTTAATGGTAGCCCTTTCGCCATCGGTAAGGTAATGTTCAAATACGTGGGCTACTTCGTGTAGAGGTGTTGATACGTTAGGGTCTGTTAGGGCGTAGATAACAAAGTTACCGTCTGCTGCCACCATAGCACCTTTAGCGTTTTGTCCTTGTTGTTTTTGGAACAAGGCCAATCCGTTTTGGACTTGGGTACGCATTTCGGGCGTAACAGTTATTGAGTTTTGAGTGGTGTCTGATTTAGACCAAGCCTCAAATTGACCGCCACGTTCAACTATTTCAAACGCACGTTGCTTAGTTATTGGGTCGCCATTATAAGTAAAACTATCTCCTCTTTTAGAAAATATTTTTACATCTTCCGTTGTTTTGCCAACTGTGTACTCTTGTTTGCCCTTAGTTTTAAACTCTACCGTCCCGACATCTTGCTTAAACAAACTTTTTGCTACGTTACCTACTATGCCTAAGCTACCCTCTGTTGGGCTACCGTAAAAGCCCTTCATTCCTTTGCCGCCAACTTTTAGGTCAACTCCTTCATATATTTCTTTTTCACCTTTTTGTAAATCATCCGCCAATATTTTGTCCGCCAAATCTTTTCCTAATACATTAGGCAATTCCTCAGCTCTGTAATACCCAAATGTTTCTTCACCTGACTTATATTCTGATTTTACTTTATAGATGGTGTATCCGTCTTTATGTAATCCGTCATTTGTTACTGTTATATTTTCTATAACCTTACTCAAATCATACCTATCATTCTGCTGCTCTCCTGTTGTCCAAGCAATCTTTGTTGCACCTTGCGCTACTGCCTCTTTAAGGGCTACTTTTAAACCAAGTTTTACCCAAGCGTTAGTATCGGTTACGAATGGGGCGGAGGGTTGCCCTCCCGTACCTCTTAATAGCTCATTATCTTTAGCTACTTCTTCTGCTGTCCTATCATTATACCAACTATCCCCATATTTACGCTTCATTTCATTTCTGAAATTAACAAGCCTATCTCCTTCATCGGTTTTAAAGCCTTCTTTCTTACCTTTCTGCCCCCAATCTGATTGTACTTCCTCCAAGAACAGCACCTTGTTACCCTCTGCATCGGTACGGGTGTTCATACGCAAATGGACAAGAATGTTAGGCTCGTCAAAGTGTGAGGATTTGAAAAATGGGGTTTTAGGCGTTTTTTCTATTTCTTTTGTCCAATCATCAAATAATTGTCTTTTTTTATCAACGGGCAGGTTTTCAAACTCTCTTGCATTTTCAATGCCATTTTGTTTGTAGTACTCCCATTTTCCTATTGGTTGTTTAGATTGAGGCAGCGTAACCAATACCTCTTTGTAGTTGCTCTTGTTGCCCTCTAATTGATATTTAGAGAATTTGGTGTCTGTGCTAAAACTATCAACACCATCGTAGTAAGATTTTGCATCCTCTAAACTGTTGAATACCTTTGTGTATTTGGTTGTGCTTGCTTCCCCGTAATATTTACCTTCAATTAATTGTATTACTACCTTACCACTTGTTTTTCTTCCTTGTGGGTTTTCTTTATCAATAGGTCTTTCCCATTTATTTTTTCCTACTTCATTCCATTCTGTCTTTCCCTTTACCACCTCAACAACATTAATCCTGTTGTCTTTTAGGTAGGCTAATATATCAGCCTTAGATACAGAGCCTTGTTGTTGCGCTAACCAATCGGTTAAACCCGTCCACTTAGCTTCATCACCTTTAGCAAACTTTTCAGCCCATTGCTTTGCAGGCATTTTATCTTGCTTGGCTTCGGCTATAATCTTTCTTAGAGGGCTGTAAAAGCCATTAACAACGTCAACATCGGTATTGCGTAGTGTAACACCTTCACCATTAATAGTGCCTTGAAATAAAGCATTATCGGCTTTTAGTACATTGGCTTCGGTATCTTTCTTAAACTCTAAGCGAGCATACATTTCCGCTTTGGTAGTCCCCGCACGTTTAGCCATTACCCCAATCATTCTGTCCATTGCAACGGCGGCAGCTAATGATTTTACTCGGTCTTGTCCAAATAGCTTACGGTTAATATCGTATAAATCACGAATGTTCTTAGCCTTAGTACCTGTGGCTTCGGCTACCTTGTCAACTTCTTTGTCGGTTGCTTGTTCTTTCCCGCTATACTTAGCTTCGGCTTTATTAACCAAGTCCTCATCTACACCAAGTTCTTTCAGCTTGTTACGGGCTGTTTTAATAGCCTCTGCTGTATCTATTCCTATGTTAGCAAGGTCTTTTACAACTTGGGCAATAAAATCTACTATTTCGTCTGCCCCAATCCCTTGTTTTTGTACATTAGGATTTGAGCCTAATTTAGCTTTTAGTTTATCAGCTAATTTATCTACTATTGCTGCGACTTCTGCCTTACGTTGTTCTGTTGTTTTCTCAGCCGCATTTTTGTTCTCTCCAAGGTTAGTTTTATTTGTTGGAGTGCTTTCTGTTTTCGGCTTTGCTTGTCCTTCATTTACTTTTTGAGTTGTTTGAGGTTTAGTGATTTTGGGTGTTTCTGCAACTACTTTTGGTTTGATTTTTTCTCTTGAAACCTTTGCATTATTTTTAGCTGCAACGGGCGGGGTAGTTGTTGGAACTGCTGCATCGTTAATTTGCTGCCTTGCTTCTGCATCTTCGTTGATGTGCTGTTCAAATTCTGTTCTTGTTTCATTATTTTTATTTATTTCTTGTAAGTGAATTTGATAGGCTATATCTTCGGCTACATTTCCTTTAAAAGTTCTTTTTTTACCGTCTGCTGTTTCTAAATTAACCGAAACAACATTCCCATTGCTATCCCTATTAATAGCCGACAATGGGTCTGAGTAATTATTTTTATAGTCTTTTCCCCTTACATTAAATGTGCCGTCATCATTAGGTTTAACAACCGATTTTTCGTGTGTAATTTCAAAATCAGCAATAGGGGTATTTTTTACTTCTTCTATATTACCTAACTCATATTCCTTATTAGCGTTATCAACACTAAAAATAACGGTTTGTCCGTCTTGATAAAACTTACCTTTTTCTCCTTTGTAAGTACCCGTTTTGTCAATCATTTCACCAACGGTAATATCGGCTACTTGCTTTTCTGTAACAGGTTCAGTAACTTGGGCGGTTTTTTTACCCTGTTCTAACAGAGGTGTTATTTTTGCATCGTACTCGTCGTAGATTTTATTGTATGCGTCTTTTTGGGCGTTGTACCTATCGTTAATTTTATCTTCTAAAGTTTTCTTGTCGGCTTTGTTTATAACTGCGCTTACTTCTTCTAACTCCCCTTTCCTTGCTTCTTCTATCCCCGCTAATACCTTTTTCTTATCAACCCTGCCGTCGGTTTTAAATTCTTCAACATTAGGTATTATTTTAGCTACCTCGGTTTCTTCTTTTGCCCTTAAATCGGCTATCTCGTTCTGTACGTCTTGGGGTAGGTTAGCTGTGTCGCTTCCCTTAACTAAGGGTTCGCCTTGTTTAAGGTTTTGGGGTGTTTCCTTAATTAGTGTGTTGCTTGGGGCTAATAGGTCTTCAACAGCTTTAACTAATTTTGGGTTACTGCCGTCCTTTTTAGCTAAGTGATAAGCCTTGGAAATGATTTTTTCCATGCTGCCGCCCTCGTCGTTCAATGTCGTAAAAACATCGTCGGGGATTAATGCAGAAGTAATACGCTCCCCTTCCTCTAATTTGCTATCAAGGGCTTTTTCTGTACTTTCAATATTTTTTAAAGGGTCTGCGGCCTCAGCACCAACACCTCCACTTTCGGGGGTCGGTTCAGTTTGTTGTTCAGTCGGGGTCGTTTGGGTTTCTTTTCCTTTGTTGTATTCATTGGTTAATGTATTAACATAATCTTTATCTACCTGTAATGTACTACCCTCCTTACCTGTAAAATGAAAGTCGCCTACTTTAATATCATAAGGCTCACCCTCAACAACTTTATCAAGTTCCTCTTTTGCTTTGGTTAGGTCAGCTACCTGTTGGGTTTTTATATCTTCGGGTATCTTATCAAGGTTGTCTTTAACATACTCAAGAATGGTATTATCATTAGCCCTAACATCTTGCGCCATTACCTTGTCGGCAATGTCCTTTTCTTCGGGTGTTAGCTTATCGTAGGCTTCTTTTTGTGTAGCGTCTACATCTTTACTAACAGGCGAAGCGTGTCCGCCTAAAACAGCACCTAAACCGTATGTAGCAATAAAGAATTTTAATGCCTCACTCGGGTCGCCAAATTGTTGCTTTACGTTATCTATAAATTCGGTATAGGTGGGGCTGTCTTGATACAACTGCACCAAAGTACCCGTTGTTTCACCAACTGTTTCAGCTAAACCCATAGCGTTAGCCTTTGCAATGGTTTTAAAAGCTACACCTGCATTTTTACCAAACATTTTGTTGATAACAGCAGCAGCAAATTTACCCGCCTTAGTTTTACCTAACGCTTTTTCTATAACCTCCGAGCCAATACTTTCTGCCCCGATATTAGCTATTCCTAAGTTATTATCTTTATCTCCAAAAGTAGCACCCGCCAACTTAGCCTCTGCGCCTAATTTTAAGGCACGTCCAAGCATGGTATCTTTATCGGTTAATGATAATAAGGCACGTATACCTCTACCTATTGCCCCGCCACCTATCTCACCTGCAATAGCTTTACCTGCTTTTAACTCAGCACCACCTACCACTAATGTTGGAATAAGTGCCGCTAAATAACCAATTGTAGTACCGCCAAATTCACCCCAACTTTCTTTGCTTATATTGCCAAGTTTCTCGCCTTGTCCTTTACCAAACTCCGCAGCACCTGCCTCATTTAGTATGTTAGACATCATGCTACCTTTCTCAGTCTGTTTCTTTAGGTTTAAACCGCCTGTATCTAATCCAATAGCCCCTGCAAATGTTTTACCTGCGCTTTCTAAGAAGTTACCTCCTTTTTCAATCGGTTGCTTATTTAATAAAACAGCGGGTGCGCTTAACTGCATTATATTAACAGCGTCTTGCAATTTCTGCTTATCTTCTTTCTGTGTGCCGTAGGTTACTTGCGGGGTAGTGTTACTTAGGTAGTTAGCTACTTTAGGGTTTAATGTGCTTTTACCGCCTTCTGTAATAAACAACGGCTGTCCTATTAGCTTTTGTGCTAATTCCGTAGCGTCGTTAAATGAATGTAAGTAATATATTCTTAGCTTGTCTTGTGGGTGTATGCCCTTATAAATTTCTTCTACCGCATTAACACTACCGTCAATTTGCGCTATCTTGGCTAATGTTTTTGTAGGGCTTAGAAAGTCGCTTTTCTGTGTTATCAGTTCGTTTCTTTGGTCTATCAAATCCTGACCGCCCTCACCGCTAATTATCCTTTTGTTAAGGTCGGCTATCTTATTGTCTAAGTCTTTATAAACAAAGCCCATAGCTTCATCAATCAGCTTTTCGTCTTTGCTTTGTAAGGCTTTATAAAGTAGCTGCTGTTTGTCGTCTAAGAAAGAAGAAGCCCCAATATCTTCGGATAGCTTTAAGGCTGTGTTAATATCAGTCCCTAACTCATGATACTTATTCTCTAAGTCCGATGTTTTTTGAGCAAACTCAATAGCTTGTACTTGTGCGGGTATTTGTAGGCTTAATACATCGCCACCTAATTCACCGCCAACCCCTTTTGGTAAGTCAACAATAATATGGTCTTTAGTTGACGGCATATCCTTATTGAAATCTTTTACCTTTTCAACAGTTAAATCTTTTTGAGTGTTTAAGGCTGTCTCTAAATCGCTTTTAATCTGCGCTGCGGGGCTGAATGGAACTATCGACCCTGTGCCTGGGTCGTAACCGTCTATACGTTGACCGTCAATAGTTCCTGTTTGTAAGAACTCATCATATTGACCTTGTAGTGATGTTAGGTTATCTTTAGCTGCCTTAACATCATTAAACTTGGTAAGGGTATTTTGTACCTTTTTATTTTTAGTAAGGTCGGGTATGGTCTTGTCTCTAACGGGGCTTACCTTCTCTGTTTTAGTAAATGGGGCTGTCTGTAACGCACCTAACCCCGTTTTAGATTGAGGTTTTGCAACCACTTCGTCTAATCCCCCAAATTGACGTTCTCCAAATGCTGTTTGTCCTAAAGATTTAATATTTGGTGTATTGTCTGCTGTTGGCACATCAACCCACCTGCCGCCTCCGTTTGCCGAAGGTTCCCATCTTTGTTGGCTTCCTGTTTTGCTAACCGCTTCTTGACTAAGCCCAAAGTAGTCAGCTTCATTTTGATTGCCACCCAATGAAGAACTCTCCTGACCCAAAGGAGATTGAGATACCGTAGCGCCTTTTTTTTTTGGCGCTTCATCAGCAATTCCATTATAGTTCTGAACAGTCCAACTAAATTCATCAATCGTGCCTAAATCATAATCTTTACTTAGGGTGTTATACAGGGTGGCTATATTTTCTTTTTTTAAAAGGCTTTTTGTAAAGTCCTCGTATGTCCCCAAGTCATACTCTTTTGACGCTGCGTCATAAAGATTTTTTATTGGGCTTTTGTCGTCTAATTCAGCCATAGTTTATTTTTTAGAGCCAAAGCCCCCAATTGTTTTTTTACCGCCTGTGGTTGGCACTATAACAGGGACATTGCCCGATTGGGTACGCATTGGTTGGGTAGTTGTTGGCGTGTATCCACCTACATTTATTCCATTATCTGCAAACCACTTAGCGTAGTCGTCCATGCTGTTTAATAAGTCTTGACCTTTATATGTCAATCCCTTAGCCCCCGAAAACTCAGTTAGAAATGTTTTTGCTACGTTAGGCGCAGGTTGGTAATACCTATTACCTTCCTCATCTACCGCTATTGCCATAACCTTATTTTCGGTTGGTATATCAGCGTTATTAACCGCCTTTGCTGCCGCAGCATATTTGGGTTGAACTACTTGACCTTTTTTAATGGTAAAGTACTCTCCGTCCCTATTTTTTATAGTTACATCTTTTGTCGCAATAGGCAACGCCATTATTTGCGTGTAGTTAAGTGAGGGTACACCCTGCCCCTTTAAAGACTTGGTTTCTCCTGTTTGTTGGTCTATCATGTACATATCGGTACTAACCAAACCGCCACCTATCTTAACACCATCTGCGGGTAGTTGCAATACATTCGTTTTTAGCGTTGTTGGCTGCTCGTCCCCCTTTGCTTTTACACCAATAGGTATTTCTTGTTCGCTAAAAGATACAGTCAATGGGTTGGCATTTTCTTTATCCCCACCACCCATGATGTTGTTAATGGTTTGTCCCTCAGGTTCGGGACTTGTCTTATCCAACACCAGCTGTGGAGATAAATCAGCAACACCAAAAGAAACATAGTCCCCATACTGCTTTTGTAGCGCAGGGTCTAACTGTTTAAATTGGTCTTGGTAGAACTTATTAAACTCAGGGTCTTTCTCAATAAAGTGTTGCGCTGCGTCTTTAGCCGCTGCAGGGGAGATAAAAGTCCTTCGTCCTTCCTGTATAGGGTTCACAGCGTTTTGTGCTGCGTTCACGTTTTTAATGTAATCAAACGGCTCTGCCTTCTTTTTTAACCCCATTACAGCGTTGTAATCCGTATTAACCTCGTCAAAAACATTAGCTGAGTTAACCTTTCTTTTGTCGTCGTATAAAACATTAAGCCCGTCTAAGCCATCAAACTTATCATGTCCTTGGCTTAGTATAGTAGCGTGAGTTGATTTATCTAAGTCGTATATACCTTTAGCGGCAGTACCGTAAGCGTCTAAATCAGCCAATGCCTTTAACATTCCTTCTTCGTCGTTTAGCTTGCGGTATTCTAAAACTTTATCTGCAATCTCTTTATACCCCGCCCTGTACTTAGGCAACATTAAGGGGCTTTTTATATTTGCTGTTAGTTTATCTAACTTAGCTTGTTTCTTAGCGGCTGCCTCTTGTTTGGCTGCGTTCATCTTGTACTCAACCATGCCAATCTCGCCTTGGTCGTACTGAGGGGTATAGGGCTTAAATACCTGAGCAAGCCCCGTACCTATTCCACTACTCTCATTTAAGCCTTCGTTATTCATTAAATTTTGAATTGGAATTGAGGTTGTTGAACAAAGTTAGGGTTTCCTACGCCATTATAATAACCTCCGCCAAAATTATTTAACATCATATTAAATGGGGTTTGCTGTTGGAATGGGCTTGGCTGTTCGCTGAACATACTGTTATTATACATATTGTCAGCCACATTGCCACCACCTTGAAAACCGTTTTGTGCTAACCTTTGATACTTTTGCATATCTGTTACACCACCACCCATGCCACCTGCGCCACCATTTTGCGCTAACCTTTGATACTTTTGCATATCTGTTACACCACCACCCATGCCACCTGCGCCACCATTTTGTGTTAGCGCATTGTAGTATTGTTGTGCTGATAAAGTATTACCCGCACCTTGCAAGCCACTCATAATATTTTGTAAGCCCGCACCTTGCATACCCTGTGCTGCTTGTGCATTTTGTTGGTAAGGCTGTAACTTATTTATATTAAAAGCCTTGTCTCTGTACTCAGCCATAGTATTACGAGAATTGTATAGCTGTGCAAGGTTATTCATACGAGCCTGTGCGTCTTGTGCGCCCAAGTTAGCATAAGCGTCATTAGCATTTTGATTTAATGCCGCTATGTTTTGCAATCCGCCACGACGATTGCCGCTTTCACGCAAACCAAAGGCTGCATTACGGTCAATGTTACCCGCCATACGGTTATATACGTCTTGGGGTAAGCCTTGTTGAGCAAAGGTGTTTGCTTGATTGAGATTTTGCTGTATCTCCTTTGGAATATTATATTCGGGGCGGTTGTTTCTGCTTGCTTGTGATAGTCCTCTCAATAGCTGAAAAGTACCGAACAAAGAATTGGCGAAGTTGAGACCAAGCCCTAAACCCATTAATGGTGGCATATACTTTTTGGCAAGTATAATTATTATACCCGCTAAGGTGTTTTCCTATGGGAAACTATTTAAGTACGAATAGGCACTTGTTGACTATGAACGCTAAGAATGAAGTACCTAAAGCTACCTCTACCAAATTGCCATTAAGAACCAAAGCTATAAGCAACCCCGCCCATAAGCCAAAGCATTGCGGGCAGTTAATAACAATATCAACCCATTTAAGCCATTTATGTTTTTTAGCTTTTAATGAAAGCCAATTCCTTAAAGGCATAAATATCCTGCTGTCGGTGATGATAAAGGTTAGTCCTAATGCCGCTAATATGTTCATCGGTTGGGGGGTGAAGCGTTATACACAAAGTTCACAGCAAATATATCAAAATAGTCGGCTGATTTGTCTTGAAGCAAAATCTCCATGTAATACCCTCTTAGGCTATCTCCGTTAATTAGCGGATTAGCTATGTTAGGTGTGTTTTGGTCAAACCAAAAGCCTGCATAATATTTCCCCTCTGTGTTTTCGTAATCACTCACCAAAAGGTTAGATAGGTTATTTTCAGAGGTTGTTATTATAGGCACATCAACAGCCTTGTTGCTTTCTAATGAGTTAGCCATATACACTTTGCTAACGCTTGGGTTATCATTACTTACAATGCTTAACTCTGCGTTATACTGCGTACCGTAAAAATTAGAGTATAGTGTGTTTTGGTCGTGTACGTATAGCTGACCATTTTTAAAAGAAATCAGTTCTTGTGCGTTACGGGCTAACCATTCGGGACGGAAAGACCAAAAACTTTCCCAAAAGTTATTACCTTCAAAGAAAGAAACAGTATAGCCCTCTAATAGGTCTTGCTTGTACTGTGTATCTTCAATAGCAAATACGGCACTATCGTAGCGCACATCATACGAGCCAAAGATATTTACCTTACGCCTAAAGTTGCTTATCTCACTAAACTTAGACTGACTAAAGTTGTTGATAGCCGCTATCTCTCCTGCCTGTCCACGTAGCTGCGAAATGGGTGTGTATCCGTCATTGCTTAAACGCAGCCAAACGCCATGTAGCACGTCGGCATGGTAAAATCTACCCGCATAGTAAATAAAACTTTCAGGGTTTTTATTAATACCGTAGCCTTGATAATAGGCATTTACTTGGTTTAATACCCTATCGGTAGCTGCTGCTATATTCCCGCCCTGTACGTCTATTGTCGTTTGATTGTTTATAGGTACAACACAGGTAGCTAACTCTTGAAAGCAATAGATATTACCATTTTGCTCATATAGCTTTTGTATGCTTTTGTAAGACAATGAAATCTTAATATCGTCCCCGCCAAAATTAAATGAGAATACCGAACCAAGCCCGTTTATGTTAGTCTCAGGAATAAATGGCTGAGAGTAATAAATTGTCGTAGGTCGCCTTGTTTCCCTAAAGTTAGCGTCAAAAACATTAGGTCGCCCTTTGTCCCAAACTTTTGATTGGTAAAAGTCTGAAAAGTCGGGGCTTTCTACCCAATAATTGCTAAATGTGGTATCATTTGATGTTGACATTCTACGTGGACGTATCCACACATCGCCCCTGTCAAAAATACCTGTTGCGGGTAGTGTTGATGTTTGGTCTTGTGTCTGTCCTTTATGGTAACGTGTAGGCAGCCCCGCATCACCTATTTCAAATTGCTGACCAAACTCATAAAATACTGTTTGCTCTTGACTGTAATCAGGAGTTGGGGTATATATACGCACTAAAGAACCTGCCGATATTACCAATGTATTAAAATCTATTTGGTCAACCTTTAATATGGTTGTTCCTTCGTTATATGCATTTATAGCCACGTCAGTTAGCGTGGGTTGCGGAACACCGTTAACAGTAGTTAAAAACTGACACCTATCTCCTGCCGTATAAGAATATGTTAATATACTGCTTGGAAACCTTACTGAATAATCCAATAGCGGCATCAACTCTATTTCAGTCTGTGTGCCTACATTGGCTAATGAGCGAATAGAAAAATCAATAAAGGTAGGTGCTGAGTATCGGGCTACCCATTGGTAATGTGTGGCGTATATTGGAGGTGTATGATTAATACCCCAACCTATAAAATTTCTTTTTAAATACAGACCAACACTACCTTGAACTGACGGTACTTGTATGTTAAAACTGTTGTCGGTTATTACAGAGGTGCTTCTATTAGCTCTATCGTAATACACCAATCCAAAAGTCTTATTAAAACCCGATAGCCAATTGCTATACCCACTTTCAAATGAAAACACATTAAAAGTTAGTGGTGGTATTGGGCTAAATTCAGCAGCTAAACCAAATACAAAAAACTGATTTGGTAAAAGCGCATTGAATACAGGGGGAGGAGTTGTTAAATAATATCCAACTGTCTCAACGGTATTATATAGCCCGCTAGGGAACGCACCCAATAAAAACGCAACAAAATTAGTTCTAAATGTTCCTATATTATCTATATCGGCTTGCGTAACAACATACGCCACGTTACTATCTGATGTTAATTGTAAAACGCTACCCGCAGGATATGGGAATGGGTTAGGAATGGTAACAAGCTGAGAAAATTGAAACGGTACGTTTGGTGGCGGTGGTTCAAGAACCCAAATAGCCTCTACGGAGGTAAAACTTCCCAATAATGTAGATGGGTCGTTAAGCCTTTGCTGTATATTAGCTAAAAAAACATCTGTTTCGGGTAAATCAAACTGATTAGTAACATTTCCCCAAACCCTTCTGTGGCTTGATGTAATTGTTTCTGCCTGTGCAGCCCTTGGTACATCATCAAACAATTTTGTACTTTCTGCTAAATCTAAAGGTAAAAGTACTTTATCATTATAGAATGTATAGGTAAATGTTGGTGTTATAGGGTTATCAATGGTGTCAAACAAATAAAAATCTACATTGGTACTGTTTTGTATATAAACAGCCAACTCTACCGACACGCACTCTGTCCCACCTTGCTGTATGGTTATATCTATCCTGTTGTCAAAAAAGAATGGAAGATACGTTACGTTATCTATTATTTGTGTATGGTTAGGGTTAGCTACCTTACTTATTGGAGACCAAGCAGATTTTGAATAGTCTTTATATACATAACGGTATTTGTATTGCGTTAGCTTTCCCCTAAAATTGTTTTTAGAATATGTTTGGTCGTCTAATACCTGTATGCTTGGGCTAAATGGTGGTGGGTATTTTATTTGGTCTAATACCTCTACTGTTATAGCAGGGTAGCCATTTACAAAATCACCTTGAGAATATGCAATAGCTTTGTTTACATCTAATTGCCTTGGGGGATTAAATAAAACAGTAGGGCTTATTGTATTGGGTGCGCCACCGTCAGTCCAACCAAGCAATGGCTTATCTACGTCTATGTATGCTATATCAACACCTGTTATTAAAAAGGCAGTATTGAAATTTAACAACGGGTCAACCAAAACAGTAGTTACCGTAGTGCTACCTAATTTCCACCTGTAAATACCATGCTGCCCTGTACTATTATAGTTAAAATAGTATAGCTGATTTTCTGTCTCGTCAAGGTAAGAACCAATAGTCTTATTAGTACCCGCAGGCAGTACATTAGCTATGAGTTTATTACCCTTAGCCCGCATAGCTTTACCCGCAGGTGTTCCTGTACGCATATTTAGCAACGCCCGTGTCTTGCCATTAGGCAGTAACTCCGAAGCGGTATCTAAATCCATACCTCTATCTACAAACCGTTTTTCTTGCATTACTTGGTCAAATCGCTATTTTGAAATGTACGCTGATTGTTTACTACCATCGCCAACTGATTGTCTTGCTGACCCTCTTGTGCCGATAGTTCCGCTTTAAGCCTATATTCCATTTCTAATAAGTTCTCGTCAACATCGCCCTGTGCTGCAATCTCAGCCATCTTAGCTTCTGCCTGCATTTGGTATGTCTGTTGTTTTGCTTGCTCTACCGCAGTACCCGCCTGTGCCTGTGCATTAGCATTAGCTTGGCTTAGTTCTAAAGATGCTTTCTGCTTGTCTTTACGTGCTTTCTCCTCCATTTGACGTAGGTAAGCCCATGCCATCATAGGGTTAGTCATTTGGGTTTCTAACAGGTAAGCGTCGGATAGTCTATCAGGGTTAGCCCTTACAAAGTTTGCTATATACCCTTGTAGAACAACTTTCTGCTCTTGAGTTGGCATATACTTAATCATAATGGCATAGTCAGCCAAAGCCTCTTGCTTGGTTAATTTTATAGCACGTACAAAGTCATTACCAAGTCCTTTAGCAAATACGTCCATGCTGTCATGCTCTATCCTGTTTTGTAGGTATAAGGCAAGCAGCTTAACGCTATTCTCAATAGTCATTATATAGGCATGGGTAGTATTACCTAAAGCGTTATCGGCAGCAATAGCAGCCATCTTTTGAATACCTACCAAAGCGTCAGGGCTTGGTGTGCCTGTATTAGCAACAGAGCCACCACCGATAACCATCTCTAAGATAGACTTATGAAACTCAAAGGCTGCTACATATCCGTTGATAGCGTTCCACACCTCTTGCTGTATAGGTATTACCGTTGAGCCTGTATTTTGTACCTGCCCGTTCTTAGACTTATTCACAAACAGATTACCCGTTTGGTGGTACATCTTCATCAGTTCAATAGGGTTAGCTGCATTATCGGCATTTACGCCTTTGCCTTTACCTAAGAAGATACCTGATAGGTTGCCTATATCAATCTCTTTACCGCTTGGTGCAGCAGCAGCCATCTCTCGCTGTATCTTTAATATAGCAAGGTGCATCTGCTCTGCGTGTGGGCGCATACGTTCTACAAGCCCTTTGTTTTGCATTTCCCTCATATCGGGCTGATACCCAATGTAAGGCAGTCGGGTAGATAACGATAGCTTACCATCTTCTTTCCAACGCAAAATATCTTTAGCCATACCATAGTTATAGATAATATTGCTATCTACAATCCATGAGCCTGTGTATAGGTTCTGTGCCTGTATCTCTACTGTGCCTTTCTTAGTGTCTTTTAATGGGTTCTTAGTATTGACATCAAAAAGTTTTTTCCTGCCATGAAAGTTCTCATATACATCATACCCTTTGTAATCCAATGAAAGAAAGTCGCCCTCTAAAACACCTACCTTATAATTGTAATATAGCGGGTAGTAAAATGGTGTCTGAGGGAAATACCTAAAGTCGTTCCAAGTGCCGTTATTGCCAAGCCTATTCATATTAGCCATAGCAATATTTTTCAGTTCTTCTTCACTCAAGTCAGGACATTCTTTCTTAATCTCCATGATGGTCTTGTACTTTAGCTCCATGCCAAAGACAATATCCGAGTAATCTTCTTTCTCCGAGTAAGACGTTATGAAACGTGCGGGGTCAACATATTTAAGTATAGGTCTGTTTTGGTCGTCGTAAGTTACCTTTAAAAAAGCCCTGCCTATATCAACATGGTCTTTTATTAAACGCATCTTTAGGTCTTTGTCGCCCGACAAGTACATAAGCCACTCCAAAGCGGCAGCCATAGATATTTCTATCGGCATCTTGTACTCTAAGTCCATAAACAAGCCTAACTCCTGCTCATCTTCGGGTAGCTTCTCATCTTCATATATAGGTACTCCAAACTGCTCTTTAAAGTATTCGTTCTCGGGCTTTAGCTTCATCTTAGCCCGTATCTCTAATTCTTTATCCATACGCTTATCAACAGACTTAGGGTCTATTGCACGTGTAGATATTTCAAAAGGGATATTAGCTATGCGCTGAACAATCCTGTCCCTGTAAGTGGCTAAGATACCCGGTGCTGACCAATCTATCGTTGCGTATGAGGTGTCTGCCCTTTCAATAGCAAAGTAGGGCTTCATGTTATCAATGCTCTGTAAGCCCATAGCCCACCTGCGTAGTTCACGAATAAGCAGTTGCCTGTCGTCAAACCTTGCCCAACCCCCATAGTATTCCCATGCAGCCTTAAAATAAGATATGCCATATTCAGGCTTTGCCTTTTCTTCGGGAGATACAAACTCTGATGGAAAACTGTAATTCATCTATTATAATTTAGGTGCTGATTGGAACGTGCTAAATATTGCTTGGTATAATTCGTCTAAGGTAGGGGTATTATGTCGGAACATAGCTTTCATACGTTGCTTGTCGTAAGCCATCTCTGCCCTTTGTTTCTCGCCACCCGATACTGACTTAACGCTACGTATGCTTGCCCAATAGATATATGCGTTAAGGGCTTGTACGTCGTACTCATGTACGTAATACTCACCGTTAACCAAAGCGGGATTAGCAAGGTACTCCATTACCACATGGTCAAAGCGGGTAAGCATCTGAAACTGTATCCACCCATTTGCTGTGTCTAAACGGTATCTGCCGTATGTGCTTTGCCCTGCATGATTGCCAAAAGCCCTACCCACAAACTCACCTACACGCCAATTGGTATTTTGGTAGAACTGTGAGTTGTAGTAGTAGCCGTTGTTACGGGTAAACTGATTAGGGAAGTTAATATAATCTTCGGGTGAGCCACACGCATCTACCTCTCTGTTAAGGCAAATGTTATTATCCTCCATTAACGGGAATAGTCGTTCACCAACACAAACAGACATACGGTTTAACGATATAAAATCATTAGGTATGTTGGCTGTCCATGTGTTTGTATCTATTGTCAACGGAACAACTTTTGCCACTCCGCTTACGTCCATATACAGGTCTTTCAAGCCGTCTATGGCTATCCTCATAAGACGGGCGTAGTTGTGTGAGGTTTCGTCCTCACGCTCATTTAGTTGCCCTTTTATTATGTCGTTTAGCTTAACCATTGTTGTTATTAGACATATCTTGTTGTTTGTTAGCCATAGGGGCTAATAGGGCAAACGTGCCTTGAATAAGTTTATCCATCAGGTCGTTGCCTATATAAAAATCATCGTCAGCTATACTCTGCCCTGCCGTTACCAATCGCATCAATACAGACTGAACAAGTGGGTTTATACGGAAGTATGTAGCCGTATTATTGTCGGCATAATACCCTACGTTGCCTTGTAGTTCTATCGCTGCATTATCTTTAAACATCCACTCTGTCTGATTACTAAGCCTTACAAAAGTGCTTGATACGTCTTGTGCGGGGGCTATCTGATAAACTTGCATATCCCTTGGCAATGTAAGCATTTTAACGGGGAAATCAGAGTAATACCTATTCGTTGTAGCATTAAACAGCACAGGAACGGTATCATAGGTAAAGATGTATGAACTGCTTACAAAATGCTCATTGTAAATCTGAGGGGTAAGGAAATCGTAAACAAGCCTATCTCGCAAGGTGTCCATCACCGCATATACAGGTCGTGGGTCTGTAAACTTAGACGACCTCTGCGGAACACCTCCCGATAGCTGCATTGCCACTATTTCATATATCTGCTTCTTACTTGGCATTATACACCTTTTTGTATGTTTCCTTGGGCAAACTGTAATAGGTCGCCATCTTTTATGTTAATTCCTAATAGCGTTGCGGTACGTGCTACTATCAAATTGCTATCTTTAGGGTTAAACTCACTATTGATAGACGTAGCAGGGTCGTACACAGGTCGCCCGTTTACTGTTGTAAAGTTCCATTCCCCATACACAGGTATCCTCCAATAAGAAAGATAGGCTACGTTTAAGGCACTTGGATATACTTTAATAGTGTTATTCACAAACTCAAACATAGGGTGTTCTAAGGTAGGCTCTAAAAGTGAGCTATCTAAAATCCAACCTTTTGTTCCGCTATCAATCTGCTGTACCTCTCTTTTTCTAAAAGTACCGCCATTGCTATATTCGGATAGCAGCACATCAATATAAGCATAGTTAGCGGGTAGCTGTGCTATGCTGTTGTTAAAATTCAATAGCTGCCCGTCAACATAAAATGGGCGTAGGCTCTCGTCATTAACCTGAGTAGCCACACCAAAATTATTGTTGAGGTATTGGTTTTCTTTTGACTGCTCGTTAAAGCCAAAGCATGACCAAAAGAAAGAAATCTCCGACTGCTTCCAAGCTATGTTAAAACGTGCGGGCGTAAATTGACCGCCATAGTTTTTGTTGGCTTGGAGTTGTAAGAAATTGTATGCCTCATCTATTAATATAGCCATTATTGTTGTATAGAATACCAAACACGAACTGTAATATCGCTATTTCCTGCTGCGGGGTCTGCTGTTGCTACCCTCACCACCAATGCTGTATTAGGTATAATTACACTTTGTCCTACCGTTGCTGCTGAGTTTACAGCTATGTTACTTTCCCTCGAAACAGAAGCAAACAAACCGTTGTTAGCACCGCTAATTGCCTGTGCTGCTCCCGCCCCGTCGCAGGCTAGTTCAACAATTCCATTTGTAGTATAGGCGATTGAGTTAAAATCCACAGACATTGTCGCCCTTTTTACAATTATACTTGCTCCCGCCCCCTGAGCCGCTACAATAGTAACGGGAGTTGTAAACAAAGTTAATACACTTGCCGAAGGTATTACAATTTCCTCGTAAAACTCTAAAGCGGAATTTGCAAAGAAAGCCTGTAATGAAGCCTCTAACTTAGCCAATGTAACAGTCCCGTTAAGTATAGAGGCTGTACGAACAGCGTCGGTTGCTATTTTACCGCTTGTTACCGCAGCGTTGGCTATTGTTGTTGCCCCTGAGTTACTAATAGTAATATCACCACTCATAGCTACCGATGTTGGTCGGTTAGAGCCATTACCTACTATAATATTACCCGCAGCTATGTTTACCAATTTATCTAAGGTAATGATAGTGTTAGGGATATTAGATGCTGCAATAATGTCGCTTTCTAAAAAAGAAGGTATCAGCGTAACGGTATAGTTCGCCCCGTCATACACAGCAACAACCAAGGTATTAGGCTTTATATCTCTTGCGCCAACACTTGAACCAAATACGGTAAATGTATTTGCGCCTGTAATTACCTCACCTAATAGCACATAGAAAGCTACTCCTTGTGGTGGCGTACCGTCTGCCGCAATGGTTAAGTTGCCGCTAAGGGTTACACTACCCGTTAGGTTGTAAAAGTTATACTCTGAACTTAACGGCAGCGTTATAGTCCCATTGGTTAATAGTGCCGTTGTGTAATATGCTGTTGTATTTGCCATTATTTGCGTCCCAAATATTCAATTGATAAATCTTTACTTACTATATCACCCGCAACCGAACCATCTCCCGTTACATTGATAGTATTGGTGCTTGAGGTTAGGTTATTACAAGTTATGCTTGTAGCAGGTATATTGTTAAAGCTATATATCTCCGCACCTGCGCTATTCAATGTTGCCACCTTGTTTACCATAACTTTTAATGAAGTAGCCGATTGGCAATATAATTCATACTCAAAATAAACAAAGACAATAGCGTCTTGGTTAGCATTAAGGCTTGAAAACACAGTAGTAGAGTTAACTCTTACAGAAACAATCTTATTGCTTGTATTAGGCGTTACCTCAAACAAAGCCTTTACCTTTAGCCTGTCGCCCTGAGCCATAGTTCCCGCCAATACAGTGTAGGTTTTTAGAACCTCCAATGAAGTACCTACCGTAGCACTATCGTAAAAATCGCTAAGTAAAAGGTTGGCTAAGTTTACAGTATAATCAGGGTTAGAAGTACCACCGCTAAATACAGCGTCTATACCTATTCCGTCAGATACAGTAGCCCCTTTTACAGCGAAACTTGCGCTGTTGCCCGAACCTGTTACCGTTACCTTAGTATTGGTATCGGCTGTTACGGTATTACCCGCAGTTAAAGCGGTTATAGCAGCATTAGTAAGCTGTAATTCAAAAGTTGTAGATACTCCACTTACAACAGGGTTAACAGTTAGCCAATTTGGTGAAAGGCTTGTTACATCGTAAGTATTGATTATGCTTGCTATCGTCGGAACTAATGATATAGTCTGATTATCGCAACCACAACCTGAACTGCAATCGGTGATAGACCTAAATACAGAAATGTAGCTGTTGATTTCTTCTCCACTAAAACAAGTGCTATCGTTATTAATCATCACCAACAACCCAATTCCTTGCAGCCACCTTGATTGGTATTCTGCTGCTAAAGTGGTATTGGTAGTTATGTAACGCTGCCAATTGTTATACATACTCTTTACGCAGCAAGCTAATTCACATACCCAAGCACACTCAACAGTCTTTTCTTTTGAGCCTGTTAAAGTTGCCGTAATAGAAACGCCATTAACAACCCAAGACGCAACGGTACTTATACTTGTGGTGTAAGTTCCATTGTTATATAGCGATGGGGCGTATAGGTTAGCTGTGCCACCAACAACATCGGCTATGCCTAAAGTCGGTGGGTAATATATAGTATGGGTACGGGTAAGGCTTGTTGGGGCTATACCGCCATACAGTTGATAGTTTGTTGTATCAATACTTGCAAATATGCCTTGTACGCAGTTTGTTGTCTGTGCTATAGTTACAGCAGGTAAGGTATATACATAGTCAATCGTTGACTGTGAGGTATAAATATCACCCGTATCGCTGTTAAATACAAAATAGTCAATGGTATATGTGCCTTGCTGTGTAACACCGTTTACCATCAGCGATATTGGCTGTTGGTTGCTTAAGTTAGCAGCAATAAATATATCCGAAAGAACTATTTGATAGGTGGTCGTATTGTCAAATGCTACACCAACAGGTGCGGTAAACGTGGCTAATTTGGTAGTAGGGTTGTATGTTGCTATCTTAGGTACTTGTCCTGCACCCGCACCACCCGTAGCTAATATATAGTAGCCCGCCAATGGTAAAACAGTAGCCGAAGCAGCTAACTGTATAGTGGTTGTTGAACCGCCTTGCGCTGTGTTAGCCTCAAAGTAGTATGAGGTATTTTCGTAGATAACAGAGCCATTAGGGGCGGTTATCTTAAAGTTGCCGTTGACATCTATAAGCGCAATGCCCTGACTAACGAAATCACTCGCATCGGTCAGGGCTATTGTGCCATTATTTAGATTTATAGAGGACGTGAAATTAGCTGTTGCCATACGTAGGCAATACTACTCAAAAACGCCCGTTTACTCTTTTCCTATGGGAAACTATTTGATAGTTCCGATACCTGATGCTTCGGGGGTTAAACCGTTGGCGTTGTAGTTAGCAAAGCCTTTGTGTTTACTTTCTTCCCAAAGCTCTTTTATCTTAACATAGGTAGCGTCATTCTCAGGTTTTTGAACCCACTTAGCCATTTCCATAAAAGCGTCTGAACCCATAGCAAAAGAACATATTACGTTGTTGTTTGATTTCCAACGGAACGTATTGTTGTTTTGGTCAAGGGCGATAACGCCTGTTTTCTCAGCCATACGTAGTATAAATACTTTGTAGTTGGCGGGGTTAACAGCAGCGTCTAAGAACGCTTTGGTGTTTTTATCTAAAAGGTAAAGTATATCTCGCTCTACCTCGCTTGGGTTGCGGAATATGTTAATACCAAAAGAATAAGCAATAGCTAAATGCTGTGTCCATACTGCATCACGAACAGCACTATCGTCGCTTTCTATACCCGACATAAAGTTATATTGGGCTTTGGTAGCCATCTTATCTTTACGTAGGTTGTCGGCAGCTATCTCAATAGGGTTGTATTCGTAAAATAAAGGACGGTGTTCTGTATGCTTATTTAGTGAGCCGTCGTTGAAAGAACACATACGTAAATACCATAGTAGTTCTTTTTCTTCGGGCTGTACCACACGTACAGGGGTTAGGGTTGCATCGTACTCAGGTGATGAGGCGAATAGTATTTGGTCGCACTCAGCATAGAATTTTTCGGGGTCTGATACGTGGTCTAAATCTTCAACATACCCTGCTGTACCTTTATTATAGTAGGCTGTTAGAACTGTGCTTTCAGGTAATGTACGCCCGTCTTTAGAGGCTTCTTCACGCTCGTCCTCAGAGAAGTAATAACGTACCCTGCATACGGCAGGAACAAAAGCTGTTGGTCGTCTAAATCGTGGGTCAACAGTAGCGAAAGAACCTTTCATATACTGATTGTTGGGATTTAGCATTTTAAAGATTACCTCTTTGGTTTCGCCTGTTGAGGTATCTAACTGTGTTGGGTCATAAATTTTTGACGCATTGGCTGATTTACGTTGGGTAGCCGTCCCGTTGTTTCCTTTTTTCATTATTGTAGTATAGTGTATAAAAAAAAGGGCGGCTGTTACACCGCCCCGTTAAGATTAGTAATTAAACTTTGCTTATGTAAGCGGTGTTGTTAGCACCAAACAACTCAATGTTTGAAGCAGAACGGTACTCAACTGTTAGGGTGTACTGACCGTTGATGTATTTGTTATCACGAGGGGCAATGTCAATTAAGTCCATACCGCCCATTTTACGAATACGTATCATCGGAACCATTCCACCACCTAAAGTGTCCATAGTTTTGCCCGCAGGTAACACTAAGCCCTCGTCTTGGAAGTTGAAGCCGTTAGCATTGTAAGTCTGTGGGTCAGAGAATAAGTCCGACTGTAACTTGGTGTAGGTATAAGTACCGTAAACCAAAGTATCAAACTCAAGGCTTAGTTTTTTCTTAGCGTCGTTGCTGAACATACCATAGGTAATAGCACCGTTTTTAAAGAAGTTAGCCATGTTATCATCAATAGATGTGCTTAGATTGTAACCCGCAGCAATAGCAAATTCTTTAGTTACGGTTTGTTCGCCTTCAAACTTAGCACCAAGTTGTTTAAACTCAGGGATACCAAAACCTGTTAGGGTAGTGTAGTTTTGAGAAACACCGTTAGCCAATACCTCAGTAATGATACCATCACCTTGTAAGATTGGGTCGCTTTGGTAAACAGAAGCTAACGAGGTATTGGTTACTTTTTGGCTGAATAGGTAGCCGTTGTTAACCGCTTTTTTAAAGTCCTCGTAACGGATTTGTTGTTGCAAAGTGTCCCAACGCATATCAGAACCTACTTTGTACCACAAAATGCTGTTAGCAGCAATGTTAGTGATGCTTTGGGTATCTTGTGCGTAGGTAAGGTTGTTTGAGTAAGGTAGCAAGGTAGGGGTAAGTGAACGCTTAGTTCCACCTGCCTCTGTTGAACCGGGGTATTGAATGATAATCTCCTGTGGTGCGCCTGATGAAATAGACGGCAAAGAGATAGCAGGGTCAACAGGTTGAGCAACGAAAGTACCTGCTGATACGTTAACCGATATTACACGGGCTTGTATCATATTGCTTGCGCCTGTGTAGCCTGTTGATGGCTTAATACCTAAAACATCGCCTTCACGAACAGGAACACCACCTACATAAGAAGCGGGGCTTGTTGCTTGGTAAGGAGATTGTTGCGTAATAGACAGTTGTTGTGATGGGCTTGTAGAAGCCAATTGATAGGTTACTGTGCCACCTGCGCTACCCGCACCGCCATTGTAGGCTTTGATTTTAGGGTAGGTAAAAGGTAATTCGTCGTGTTGGTAAAGGATATTACCTGTGTTAACCTCGGTGTAAGCACCAAGAGCCATAAGGATATCCGAGAAGTATAAACGCTTAACACGTTTAACTACTTGTGGCTCAATCTCAGGCTTAATAAAGCTGTTTTGAGCAAGGAAATTTTCTATCGTGGGGGTAAGCGACCACGCCGCTGGGTTATAAGTTGCCATTTTTTGTTTTTAAATTGTTACCTAACCTCAGGCATATCTTTCAGCACGTCCATTATACGCTGACGTTCTTCGCTTTGATTTTTAGCAAAATTCGGGTTTACTGTTGGTATCGCTGAACCTGATGAGTTCTTCAAGGTTTTGATATAAGCCTCCACACTCCTTGCGTGTTGGTCAGATAGCATATCCGAGAATAGCTTGTCGTCGGTCAAAATTGTTAACTTAGCCAATACCTCTTTGAAATCACCGCCCTTGCTAAGTGCTTTCAGAAGTTTAATTGGTTCTTTTAACATTTCAGCACCATTTTTAACCTGCTCCTCTGTTAATGTCAACCCTAAAGTACCTTTAGCCTCCTTGGCGTTAATATCTTTATAGTCGTAATTAATAGAGTAGTTTTTGAAATCACGCAAAGAACTATCTATCGCTTCGGCAAGTTGCTGCTGTGCCTGTTGGTTACTAATTTTTTCATTATACACCTTATCAAGTTCTGACTGCAACTCCTTTACTTTAGGAATGTCAGCCTCAAAACTGTCAAGGTTTATTTTGTTTGCGTTAAAGTATCCTTTTGCTTTCTCTGCCAAGTCCTCTAACTCAAACTGCGCTGCTTTATATTCACGGGGCGCATCGTCATCTTCCCCGTACTCATCATTAATAAAGAACTTAGCTTCTAAATAGTCTTGTACCTTTTTATCAGTCCAACCCTTTGTCTGCTTTAAATATTCTTTAGCTAACTCTACCTGTGAGTAGCTGTCAATATCAACTAACTGTTGGGCTGCCCATTGTTTTGTATCAAGCCCTTTTTTACGTGCCTCGTTTAATGACTTGGCTACTGCGTCTATATCTTCTTGTGGAGCGTCGGCTTTTTCTAATTTAGCCAACAACTCATCTACACTACTAACCTTTCCTTTTGTCAACTCCTTTAAAATAGCTTCGTAGTTGACCTCCGCACTTTTTGGTTCTTCTGCTTGTGGGGCAGGCTCACCGCTATTATCTGTTGGCTCACCTTTTGGTTCTGCCGCAGGTTCATTTACGGGTTCTGCAATAGGCTCACCCCCTCCTTCATTAGCAGGCTCTCCGTCAGGGTCGCCAAATTGTTGTTGCATACGGGCTTGGTGTTCCATATCAGCAATATTGTTGGGTGTTACCTCCTCAATAGTGCCTTCTGCAAACTGTTTAGCCATTTCTGCTTGTTGCTCAGGTGTTAACATAGTATATTTAAGTATAATTTATGCAAATTTTCAATTTTATTTTGTTTTCTCAATGTAGGTTTATATATTTGTCACCCATGAATAGGACGCAACTAAAACAAGAAGAACAGGTTGTTAAAATCAACCAAGAACTACACACCGTCATAACCAAATATTGCAGCGACCAAAAAATAAGCGTTGATGCTTTTCATGCAAGGGCGGGGGTACATCAGAACTTCTATTACAAACTCGCTGTATCTAATACAGACAAGCCCCGTAACCTGCAAATATCATCTATGATTAAAGTAGCTGATGTCTTTGGAATGGAACTTGACGACCTAATACAAATACTGCTACACCCAAAAACAAAGTAATGAGGCGTATAAGAAAGATAAGCATAGGGCTTGACCCTAAAGACTGCTTGGCTTATGTTGTAGGGCAAGAGCATAATAAAGGTCAGATAAAGATAACCGATATTATAAAGGAGCAAGGTCGCCATAATAAGTTCTATATATGGGCTGAGGAGATTGGCGCAAACAAACCAATCTTTATATGGCAAGAGTTAATAAATATGCCCGTATTGATACAATTCTTTTTAGAAGAAACACAATAAACTATGGACTTAACCACACTACCATTAGAGGCTTTGCTTTTCCTTAAAACCGCAGAGAGGTACGAAAGCCTTGTTAAGAAGCAAAGCAAATTAGAAGCCTTAAAGAAAGGTATGCTTATTGACGAAGAAATTATTAAAAGGATAGAGGCTAAATACGTGAACTAATGAATAATAATATTATATCGTTTCTGTACAAAAACGGATTTGCTCCTTTAAAATGTAGCGGACTAAAGACAAATGAGCATAATAAATTTATAAAGTCTGTTGACGGAATTTATTGCGTTGTTAACTTAGATGATAATTGGAGTGATTTTATAAATGAAATTAAGCCAATATACAAAGCATGGTGTAATCAAGAACTTAAATAAATGACAAAGCCCGAAGATTGGATTGCTGCTCAAAATATGGAAGCAACTCCTGAGTTAATAGAGACGTTAAGAGCCTACGGGCAAAAAACATTTTTAGACGGCATGGCTTCTGCTTTACTATGGTGGGCTAAGTACCCTAAAAACAAAATTCTAAGCATTTTAGATTACACTAAAGAAAAATTATGCGCCCAATAGAAAACAACTTTATAGTAGAGGTAGAAGATAGGTCAACCCTACGCCATGACGACGGAACAGAGATACTTGGTCATAACGGGCAACCGCTACTAACAAAGGTACACGAGTATAACTACTCCGAAAATCAAAATCGTGTTGCAACATTAAAAAAAGCCCCGATAAGAGTAACAGAGACTTATAAATCATGGGGTATCCTAAAAGACGGAGATAAAGTCCTGCTACACAAAGAAGCATTTAGCCCTAATCATAAACAAAGCAACGGAGATTATCATTTAACCTGCGACTTTATAATAGCCAAGGTAGATGGCAATAACCTAATACCATTGGGCGATAGGGTGTTTCTTAATAAGGTAGAAAATACCGTTAAGCAAGTGGGCTTAATTATACTCCCTTTTGCTACTGAACACATACCGCAAGAGGGCGTTGTTAAGTGGGCTTCAAAGGCAGCTAAAGATTGGGGTATTACAGAAGGGGACGTAGCCTATATACAAGAGGTTGCAAGGGCGCAGATATACTTTAACGGAGAGTATTACTTTACCGTAGAGAAAGAAATGCTACTTGGTAAAAAGGTTGACGATACATTATTGCCTTACGGTTATTACGTTACCATCTTCCCCGAACCTGAACCTGAGACGCTTATATTTATTCCCGTAAAAAGACGTAGCAATACGTTAAAAGGTAAAGTTATTAATGTTGGTAAAGCTACGGAATACCTAAATAAAGACAATCAAGTTCTATACTTTAGGTTAAAGCAACTAATCTACGGGGACTTGCTTATAATGCGTGAAGAATTTATTGTGGGTACTTGTACTGAATGGGTAGAACTATCTTCCGATGAATACAAGGACATTCATTTTTTAACAGGAAAAAACAAGCAATAGCTAAATGGGACGCAAAAAAATATATACAGAAGAAGAAGCCGCAGCTAAACACAATAAAAGGGCTAAGATGTACTATGCTAAAAATAAAGATAAGATGAAACAAGGTAATATCAATCGTCAAAAAAAACAAAAAGATAAAGTAAGTGGGAACTATATATAAGTTTACACAAATAATTTACTTTTTATTTGTTTATGTGTAATTAACTACTATCTTTGTGGTGTAATACTACCGCAATGATAAACATCGAGTTCAAATCAGTAATAGAATTAATCAGGGCTTTCCCTGATGAACAAACCTGCATAAACCATTTAACAGAGTTACGTTGGAACGGTGTTGCGGTTTCTCCATTTGATGAAACTTCGACTGTCTATGTATGCAAAGGTAATAAATACCGTTGCCGCAACACAGGTAAATATTTCAATGTTCGTACTGGCACTATGTTCGACAATACTAAAGTTGAACTTCAAAAATGGTTCTTAGCTATTTGGTTAGTTACCAATCACAAAAAGGGCATCAGTTCAATTCAACTTTCTAAAGATATAGCGGTAACACAAAAAACAGCGTGGTTTATGCTACAACGCATTCGTAACTGTTTTGGGATTGAGAATACTGATAATACCTTAACAGGTGTTGTTGAAGTAGATGAAACTTTTGTAGGTGGCAAATCGGCTAACTTTCACCAATACCAACGTAAGCTAAATAAAAAGACTATTGGCAACGTATCAACCTATACTGGCTACAAACACAAAATACCTGTTGTTGGTTTTTTACAACGTGATGGTAAGGTTATAACAAGGGTTATTAAACACGCTCACGGTGTTATACTAAAGCCAATGGTTAAAACCTTTATCAACAAAGCGGCTACATTGGTAACTGATGGTTTCGGTGGCTATCATGGTTTAGACTTACATTTCGATAAGCACGTTATTATTAATCACGGTAAAGGTGAATATGCAGTTGGTGAATTTAGCACAAACAGCATCGAGGGCTTTTGGGCATTATTGAAACGTAGTATATTTGGTATATACCACAATGTAAGCCCTAAACACTTAGTTAAATACGTTGATGAAACTACATTCCGTTTTAATACTCGCAAGGTTACTGACGGCTTACGTTTCTCTTACATATTACACAATTCAAATAAACGATTAACTTATAAAACCTTAATTGCAAAATGAGTAACATTATTAAAGTACCAAAAGCAAAATATCATGGTGAATTAGAGCTAAGAGGATATGTACTCCCTTGCGCTGTTTTGCCAAATGGTGAACGATTGTTTTCCGAACGAGGAATAGCTACTGCCTTTGGCATTAAAGGCGGTGGGGCATATTGGCAAAAGAAAAAAACTGATAGCGCCGTTTTGCCCGAATACCTATCAGCAAATTACTTAACACCATTCATTAGTAATGAGTTAAGAGAAATATTTAATAGCGCCGTTGAGTATGAAGCTGTAAACGGGACTATATCTAATGGTATAGATGTTACAGTATTGCCTGAAATATGCGATGTATATATAAGGGCAGAGAGGGCAGGGGTAAAAAATGCCAACTTAATTAATGCTGCGGCAATAGCCCATAAGCTGTTAATGGGATTTGCAAAGGTGGGCATTATTGCGCTTGTTGACGAGGCTACGGGCTATCAATATGAGCGTGAGAAAAAAGAATTGCAGGTTGTCTTAAAAGCTATGGTATCTGATGATATATTAGACTGGCAGCAAGCGTTCCATCTAAATTTTTATAAAGAGATTTTTAGACTTTGGGGCGTTCCCTTTACAGACAAGTATATAAAAAGAAAGCCACAATTTATTGGAGGGCTTACAAATGAACTTGTTTACAAAAATTTACCAAAGGGTGTATTTGTATTAGACGCACTTAAAACAAAAACGCCAAAAACAAAAGGTGGTAACTTTAAATATAGGCTTCACCAATCGCTAACAGCCGATGTAGGTAGAGAGGCGCTTAAAAAAGTTATTTACTCTATTGAAACACTTGCTGCTATATCAGAAACTAAGGAGCAATTTAGAAAATTAGTCCAAAACAGATATGGTCAAACATCAATTAATTTTGATGAGGTTGGGGAATTAGATACACCTAAACCATTACCAACTCTATCAACGTTTAATAAAGACTTAACTAAGGCGCTAAACTATAACCCCGATAAAGATAAAAAGAAATAGTGTAGTTAACTACTAACAAGCAAAAAGCCCTCAATTCGTTGACGGGCTTTACTTTTAACCATTAAGTGTAAACAGGTATATAGTTCCCAGTAAGTATATCGCAGAAAGCAAGTAGATTGGAAAAATTAATCATAGACGATACTTTTATATGCGAAGATGAAGATTAAATAGCCTTACTCCTATCTCCCATATTATTATACTGCTGTAACTGTAAAACAATAGGGGCAGCTTCGGGCTGTCTGTAATAACTACTACCCTTTGCTCCTCCTAACGCCATTAAACACGCCACAGTTAAGTCAAACTTAGTCCAACGTACCGACGGCTTAAACTTTGTCCAATCGTTTAATATATCGTCTATAAATACGTTACCTATTGCACCGTCTTTTGTATATCCACAATGCTCATACACATATACAGCCAAGTAGTTAAACAGCAAGTCCCTTACCCTTGCACTCGTAGTAGGTATGCCAAAGTCTAATTCGCCTAATATCTTACTGTCGGGGGCTGTCTCCATTGGGCGTGGTGTTAAATAACCCACAAAGCCCCTTTCACGTAGCCAATTTTTAAAGTACGTCCTGTTGTCCTCTATACATATCTGATAGCCATAAAATATAGCTGCCATCAACATATCCTCAAAGTGGGCTTCGGGATAAGTAGTCCTGCAACAGTAAGCATTAATAAAGGCATCGTTAAAGATACTATCTTCTATACCGCCTATCCTGTATGTTACCATAGCAAAGTCAGACGGTCTATCCGTTCCTGCTGCCGTATCGTCAATAGGGTCAACACCGATAACTCCTTCTAAGTAGTTCTTAGGGTATCTCTCCCCGTTTTTATAAAACCATTGGTTTGTACTTTCCTGTTTAGGCAGCCATACTACTTGAAACTTACCGTTTGGGTTAGGTATCCATAATACAGAACCACCAAACTGATTAGCCCACCTAAAATCTCCCCGTTGCAGCTTTATATTTGACAGGTCATTATTGCTTACGTGAGTTTTGTTCCACGATTTTTGTTCTATGATTTTGTTAACATCAAGCCCATTTTCTTCGCCCATAGTCCCCCACATATCGTTTTCATTCCGGGGATATTTTCTCCTGAACGCCAAAGCCTTATCACCCTCCAATCCCGCAAGGGTGTTTTCTATGTATTGATTTGCGGCTACGGGGTCTGAATATCCGTATTCGTCAACAAAGTCCCGCATACCGTATATAGATGATTTAAAGTAACGATACAGCCCTGATTTTGTCATACCATTATCGTCAAGGTCTGAAACATCCGAACCGTCCCATATCTTTTTAAAGTTCAATACGCTTTCCCCTAATCCCGACTTTGATTTCGTTCTGCTTTCGCCTTCCTCATTTTCCACAGTTGTACAATGCAGCGATTTTCCTATAATCTTAGTTAAGCCATCCATAAAACAAGGTCGGTTAACGTCCCACCTTTTATCTACGTTGGCTTCGGTGGTCTTGCCCTCCTCGTCAAATAAGGCTCTGTGTAGCTTTATTCCGTCATAGGCTTTTTCTTTTGCGCTTTTAAAATCTATTGATGAGTTTAACACCTTATAGTATTCAAACTCATTTTTGTTTACCGCCCTTGTACTTGGCTCTGAAAATACTAATTCGGTTTTTGGGTTTTTTACCCCTGTATGTATAGGCTTAAAATAGATTGGTAGTTTAGTCCACGAATATACAAGCCTATCAAAATACTCTGCACTGTCTGGCCCTGTTTTACTCTGTATGCCCGCCCTTTTATTAAACTCCGAACCGCAATACTCTAATAATATACTGTATCCCTTAACCGTCTTGCCTTCTCTGCGATGAGTAGAATAAACCAATCCTAAACACTTTGGGTTGTTTTCAATGTAATTCCACAAGTGCCAAAAGTCCCTATCGCTATCTATCCAAATAATCTTTTCGCCTTGGTCTATAATGCAATTTAAAACAAACCAATGTATGCCTGTTAAATATTCTATGTTGCCGTTATTAAGAAAGAACATTCCATTCCTTCGCCAACCCCAAATCGTATCTAGGTACTCTAATCTTTTATCAGAGGGAAGTCTTTTAAATGTTTCAAAAGGCATAAAGTTATGGTATTTAAACTTTTGCTCTTTTACGGGTAGTTCGTGATTAAATATTTCGGTTAAATCACTTGGCGGGTCGGGTAATACAATTTCTATCTCGCCCATTAGTTTCCGCTTAACATAACGGTATCCATGATGAGATATTACCTCTAATTCTTTTACAGGAAGTTCTATCTTATTGGCTTCCATTTCTTTTATGTTTTTCAGCCATGCCCTCTACCATGCTATCCTCCCTAAGTTTATCTGCTTTTTTTTGTTCTTCGGGGGTCATTTTTTCACGCAGGGCATCAATATTAACAAGCAGGGTAGGTAGCTCATTGATAAACTTCCACCTCATATTAAATGCTTCTTTGTTTTCAGGGTCGTTGATATTTAACGCCTTTTCACAGCTTAGAGAAAAGCTGTTTACTTGATTGAGAACGGTAACGTATGATAGATAGTATGGGCTTCTTTTAAAATACGTTAACTCATCGGTTAACTTTTTTTTATCAGCCTCTAACTTCTCAATTTGCTTTATTGCATTAGCGAGTGTTAAACTCATATATATAGTATATTGTATTGCATATAAAAAAGCGAGGGGAAAACCATAACCCCTCGCCAAACTATGAACCACAAAACTGCTTTTAACTACAATTCCATCTGCGCAAAGAAGCCCTTGCCCTATCGGAATTTTTGCTGTTCCTTACCACTCCTTTCATCCTTGCACAAAAACTCTTTTTACGACCTGCGTCGGCTTTGGTCTTTGGGTTTGGTGCAGGGGGCTTTAGATTAGAGCCTGTTGCTTTGTTGTAGCGTTTTCTGCCCTTTTCGCTAAGACCAGCACCCGCTTTAGTAGAGAGTTTCTCCCCACGACCAACAGATAGACTTACCGATTTCTTAGCCATTGCTACTTCTTCTTGCTTTTAGAAGCATTAATATTATCTACCATATTAGGGTAAGGACGACCCGCTTTCTTAGCGGTAGCTTTAGCCTTTGCTTTTTGTGCGGGGCTTAGTTTGCCTTTAGCCTTACCCTTTGGGATAGGTTTGTTCCAAATCATTTTACCGATTTAGGTATTATTATACAAACGACTGCCAATTTGTTCCGCTTACAGATACAAAAATCTGTTTACCTGCGGCTGCTACTGCTAAAGCAGTATTAGCTGACAATGCGTTAATTGTATTGCCTGATTGTGGAAATACGTTTGCGCTGTTAGCACCGTTGTTTTTTACCCATACAGCAACAGAGCTGCCGTCTTGAGGGATAGCAGGAAGCAATACGCTGTCTGCTGCGGTTGCTACGGTTGCAATAATATTAACCTGACCTGTTAGTGCGGTTGCACCTGTTTGTCCACCACCTGCTAAGGCTACTAAGCCCGTTGCAACAGAAGAAGCTACAAGTCCGTCAACGGTAATACCGTCTTTAAAGTCTACGTGTAATGGTTCAGGCTTACGTGCCGTTGATATGCTCATTGTTTTTTATGTTTTAAATTTTTAGTTAACTGTGTATGCTATTTTCAATACTCCGCTTGTGGCGTTAGTGCCGTGAGCGTTAGAGATTGTAATGTCAAATGCGTTTGCTGTTACGTTATCAACCGATACAACAGGTATTCCGTTTGTTGAGAATGTCCCTGCGTAATCAATTACCGATGCACGTACAAGGCTTGTTGCTGATACACTTGTATTAGATACTGTAAAGCCTGCTGAACCTTGTGCTGCAATAGCGGTAGATACTGTTGTAATGATACCTGCGCCACCGTTAGCTGTAACACCTGTTGAAATAGATGTGCCTTGTGTTACGTTGGTCTTGGTATATAAAAGGCTTGTAAAGGTCTTAGCACCTGTAACCGACTGTGCGCCACCCAATGTAACATAACCTGTACCTGCCATTAACGTAGTTACGGCTGATACTGTTTGTGATACTTGTATTTGAGAACCGTTAGGCGTATTACCGTCGTTTACTAACAATGTGGTAGTACCTGCTGAACCTGATGCTGAATATTCTATAACACGGGCTGCGTTAAGATAGAAAGCCTGTGAAGATACATAGGTGTATGTAGGTGTTCCACTTACTGCGCCTGCTGCACCGCTATCAACACCTTGAACCGACATAGCTGCTGCTAAAGTCTGACCGCTAAAGTTGGTAACAGCCATAGTGGTTGTTCCGTTGGTAGTGGTTATCTGACCGTTAGCTGCTCCACCTGCAAAAAACACCTGCTCACCTGCTATAAAAGAAGGAGAACCACCATTAAGGGTGAATGTTACTGCCGCAGTTGGGAATACGGGGTTAACTTGGGTTAATGATATAAACAAAGCCGATAGCCCTGCTACTGTTGAGGGGTCTGCTGTTACGTCTAATACTTGTGGCTGTGCGCCTAAGTTCTGTACGTATATAAGCGAACCCGTCGATGAGTTAGCTTGAAATTTAACGATTTCAGTATCGTCAACTAATACTGTCTGACCACCGTTTGTTAGGGTAAATGATATTTTTGCCATAGCTTATATATAGCCCAAAGATATTTACCCTTATACTTGTTGACTTTTCCTATGGGAAACTATCTTTACTTTTTACTTGCTTTTTTAGCGGGTACTTTTACTTTAGGCTCTGTTGCATTTTTTACTTCTACTTCTTTTACGGTAGCCTTATCGGATAAGTATTTTTCAACGGCTACTATATCAGCTTCTTCAAGAAAATCATAATCAGCTAATATATCTTCGTGTGTCATACCACCTGCCAACAATTCACCCATTTGTTCAACAGTAAAGCGCATATTGCGTATGCTTGGCTTACCACCATTAATATCAGGGCTAATTGTTATACGCTCACCTGTACTTTCTTTTGGTAAATTTTGAGCAGCAGGGTCAACCACCTTTTCTTTAATAACAGGAGGGGCTACAATTATAGGCTCTGCTGCTACAACATTACCTTTCTCGTACTCACCTATCCAAACATTAAACGATACCGACTTATCCGTTTCGTATGCTACCCGCATATCCTCATGGGTATAAAGACGGCTTTGCTTTATCTCGCTAAAGTCGTTTATATTCATAAAGCGAACAGCGTTAATATCTTCTTGGGTTAAATAATCATACCCTTCTAATATCTCTTTATCAGAAGTGTTTTTCATTAGGTTTTGTAGCTGCTTTACATAAAAACCTGTGTTACGAATGGTTAAATCACCATTACCGTTTTTAGTTATTATCATTTTTGCTTTTGTAATAATTGGTTAAACCTGTGTGTATCTCTTTTAAATCGTTAAAGTCGGCTTTAGCTACCATTTCTGCTATCTCCTCAAACTGCTTTAGCTGCTCACGGATAACATCGTCCCCTGCGTGGAACATTTCCTCTATAAACTTAGCTACCCTATTCTCTATTTCTTTCTCTGCTGCTGATAGCTTATTAAGCACCTTTGGCTTATTGCTAAACGCACCTTTAATCTCATCAATAGAGAATAAGCCTACGTTAAGCACAATCATTAGCTTTACCATTCGGTACAGGTATTCTTTTTCTTCGTTCATTACGTATTCTTCTCGTGATTTATGTAAAGTTCTAATTCGGCTTTGGTAGCTTCTAATTCTTGGTTAGCTTCTGATAAAATATCCAATAATTGGAGGTAACTAACACACATTGAAGCGTACAATTTATTTTCAAATTCTTTTGCTTTCTTTTCTTTTAAATACAAGTATGTCATTAAACCACCGTACAAAGAAACTAATCCTATATATATGTATATTTCTATCATAGCTTCTCTATTGCTGACTTATACTCCTTCAATCCCCTCATGCTTGCGTTGAACACCTTAGAGGGGTACATATTGTGCTTTATACGGTCAATATTGGTAGATACAAACAAATGCGGAAGTACCACCTTCTTTACCCCCATATCAACTGCGGGGTAGTTCTTTAGGCTTTCAAAATAAAGAACCAAAGCGTCCCGTTCCGATTGGGCTAATGCGATTAATTGCTTTTCGGTCATTACTTGGTTTTATCTTCAATTACACTAATACCCACTTTGCTTTTAACCCATAACTTAACACAGGTTTTAATTAAGCCCCATATACCACTTACTGCGTTGTGCTTTTGGGTAAACATTTCCGATGTTACCTGTACCTCTCCGTTTTGGCTGCGTATAACGTAGTAAAACTGACCGTCTCCTGACGAGTATATTGTTGCTTTAGGGTTTTTCATATTATTAGTGATATTATTATGTGCATGGGGTTGGTTTTAATCTCTAAGAATAGTTGTAATATATCACCAGACATACACATTTATAGTTAAGTTTATATCAGCTTAACTGCCGTGCCAGCATTGTCTATATTACAACTATTTCAAAGAGAATGTTTTTTTAGCTGTGTATCTCTAAGAATAGTTGTAACAGTTTAGGTGGTTCGAACACCATACAACCATTTAAGGTTAGCCATTACCAGTCGGAACTCTGCCACTATTACAACTATTTCAAAGAGAGTGTTTTTTAGTATTCTATTAAGTGATTGATATTCAATGTTTTAAAAGGAAGGTCGCTGCTATCGCCACTTGGTGCTTGAAATCCACCTTTATTAAAGCTATCCTTTGCTTCACCCGCAGCAGCCCCAACCGTTTCTATTTTAAAGGCTTTTAGCTTATTGTAATAACGCCCCTTAAATTCGTTAGCGTCAACATCGTAGCTTACCTTTACGGTGTCGCCTATGTTTAACCTGTCGGCATAATCAAAACTTTTTGTCCCCGCTTCAAAACAAGCCTTGCGTGGGTATTGACCGCTTTTATCCTCTAAAGCAAACTCTAAAGATTTCCACGCCCCATTTTTCCCCTCGCCTGTGCGGGGTTCTCCTTTGTAAATTACCGTTCCTGTAAATTCCATTGTTTTTATTTATCTGTTAAAAATTGTTTAAAATCCCAATCTGCGTAAACAAGTATCTTGCATAAAGCAGGGACAGAAGGTATCGCCCCTTTCTCTACCCTAAACAGAATATCCTTGCCTACGCCTGTCTCAACGGAAAATTCTGCAAGGCTTAATCTACCTCGTTTTTCCCGTACCGCTTTGCTAAATTTTGTATTGTCAAACTTCATATCTATTGCAAATGTAAAACAAAATATTTTACAATCCAAATTAATCGGCAATATTTTTTATAGTGCCATGTAAAAATCAATAATATTAATAGCTTCATCAAGCCCAATTGCAAACTTAGCCATGTACCCTTTTTTTTCTAATCGGTCTAAAATAGCTTGTTGTTCGCGCACGTGGTCTGTCTGTTTTACTGTACCATTCTTATTGCCCGCTTTCTCTGTCTTTAGCTCAATCATAAGCCCCGCATACCCTAACTCACCACCCTTAGGCTCTAATATCATTATGTCAGGTAGCCCACGCCCACTACGCATTTTCTGTGCCTTCACAGCCTGCCCTATTGTGAGCTTCATTCCGCTACTTAGGTCGCAGGTAAATATTACGTCGGGGTATTGTAGTTTTAGGTAGGTACATACCGCTACTTGGATATTTTCTTCTTTCTTAGCCATTATCTTCTTTGGGTTCTTTGCCGTATGTTTCTTGGTATTCTTATAATCACATATTTTTATCTAAAAGTTCCAATACGGCAAGCCACGTTTCTTTGGTTTTGAAATAGATTTCTAAGGTGTGCTTACCTCCGCTATCACTTGCAATTAGATAAACGTCCAACCCCCAAATTCCTTGGTCGTCTTTGTACGCATAGTAGCCTTTAAAATCAAGTTGGTTGAAACAAAAGCAAACATAATTATCAATATACACTTTTATCCTGCCATTTAAAATTTTAAATTTGTATTCGTGTTTATGGTTTTCCATAGTTACAGTGTTTTGTCTTTATGCCAATTATTCTGCGATGAGTAAATAAATACCCCTAGCTTACAACCAAAGTAGATAGTGTCGTCATATATGTAATATGCCCACAAAAGGTTTTCACCTTTACCTTTTCCTAACTTTTCTGCGTAAATATTGTAACGCTTGCCGTAGATACGGGCTTTAATGTTATGTATTATTTCTTTCATCTTTCAGTTCCTTTAGGTCGTTAAATTTTGTTTACATAATAACGGAATATACTACCCGTCCTTGCTAATAACGGCTTATCGCCCTCTGTTAGTTCTTTTAAGGCACTATATATCATACGCCCATTAGTATAGCCCAAATCCTTATACAAATCTTCGGGACGTATCTCTGCAATACCGCCTTTCTCATTTATCAAAGCATAGGCATACACCCGTTGCGCTACTTTACTTAGTGAGATTATTGTATTAATCTCTACCCTTATTGTTTTCTCTTTGCCCATTAAAAAATAGTTCTGCGTTTATCCAATATTTGTTTACTTGTTCTGCGTTAGCTATATAGTCTTTGTCTATCAATTCCCTTATAGCATTACTGTATGTTTTTTGACTAACTCCTGTTGCCTTGCAACACCCCTTAATATTAACAACCACATACAACGAATTTTTTGTTGTCATTAACTGTATGTACAGTATAACCTTTAGTGTGCTTAACTTATCAATATCAAAGGCTTTCCAATAAAATTGCTTAAATACCTTTGTATGTATCTTATTATCTTTAATCTGCTTATAGTCGGCATAGTTTTTAATCTCCCCTGTATCTTCATCAACGTACCTATGCTTATCAATACGGGTAAACCGATTAACATTGACCTTAAATGGCGGTTCTTTAAAACGCCTGTGTTTATCCTCTTGCACATTTTGTTTGTATTAATACCGCAAACATACAACATTGAAATATAATTACCAAATAAAATTACATTTTCTTGGTAAAAAAAGGTAACCCACTTCACTTTTACACCCCAAAAAAGGTAATGGGCTTCAGTTTTTTTTGCTGTAACCCTTGATATTATTGATTTGTCCTTTCTTTCTTATTAAAGAATAGTTTCTTTATTATCACCCATTTTTACATAACCACAAATAACCATTTCCAAGCTTGTTATATAGTTGGAAATAGGTACACGATTTCGTCTTAAATCAAAAACAAGCCCTCTAAACAGTCTTTCTACCCCTCACCCACCCAAATACCCACACCTACCATTTAAACGCAGCAAATCGCTTATAAAAGGCATTTAAACGTATATATCCGTATCGTATCGTTCCAAACAAATACAAACCAAAACAATATCACCGTAAAGGGGTAGGGAATTTAATTTTAGTCTGCCCATGTGAGGGTGGGGATAATACCCCAATATAGCACCCCCCATCAGCCCACCCAAAAGCCTAAAACTATAACCGGGTAGGGGTGCAACTACTTTGCTTTTTTTCTGCATACCCTATAACTAATGGGAACGGGGCAAAAGGGTAAACGCAAAACAACTAATATATATTAAACTTAACGGACGTTTAGTGTAACTAATATTGATTTTTACCGGCCTTTTAGTTTTGAAATTAATTTTTTGTTTTGGTTGAGTGAAGGAGAGTAAATACAAAACCATATAAGGCAATACATTATAAACCCATCAGCATTATTCTATTAAACCTTATTAGCATTAATCAGCTAACTGCATTATTAATGTTGCAACATTGTATTTTAGGTAAGCCTAATAGTATAGTTTAGTTGTGTCTAATTAAAAAGTTAGGCGTGTCTAATCTTTAAGTTAGGTTAATCTAATTTTGGTTTAAAAATTACTATTTTTTTTGCGTGTGTTAGCTTATTTTTTGCTTGTTTAGTTTGCAGCCTGTTTAGTGGTATCTAATCCATGTTGCAACATTGTTTAATATCATAGTATTGTTATGCAGTTTGG